>ENA-ORBV01000280-ORBV01000280.1-microbial-mat-metagenome-genome-assembly--contig:-NODE-280-length-114273-cov-14.340984_pt1 | contig 114273 bp, 93 predicted proteins | sample MGYA00237777_ERZ505514 | MGnify/ENA primary metagenome ERZ505514 (study PRJEB26160, sample SAMN06269048) | microbial mat metagenome | isolation source: Oligotrophic lake microbial mat | place...
GAAATCACCGAAGAAGGCCAAAAGGTGGCGCTGCTGCGCGGGGGGCGGGGGGGCCAGGGCAATACGCACTTCAAAAGCGCCACGCACCAAAGCCCGCGCTATGCCCAGCCGGGCGAAGAGGGCACGGAGCATTGGGTCATCCTGGAGCTCAAAGTCCTGGCCGACGTAGGACTGGTGGGCTTTCCCAATGCGGGCAAAAGCACGCTGCTGGCCTCCATAACCGCTGCCAAACCCAAAATCGCCGACTACGCCTTTACCACGCTGGTGCCCAACCTGGGCATTGTGCCCTACCGCGAGCACTTTTCGTTCGTGATGGCCGACATTCCGGGCATCATTGAAGGCGCCAGTCAGGGCAAGGGCTTAGGCTACCGCTTTCTGCGGCACATCGAACGCAATGCGGTCTTGCTCTTTCTGGTTCCGGCAGACAGCCCCGATCACGCCAAGGAGTACGGGATTTTGCTGCAAGAACTGGAGGCCTTCAACAAAGAACTGCTGCACAAAGACCGCATCCTGGCCATTTCCAAGTCCGACTTATTGGATGACGAGCTGCAAACGGCCATAAAAAAGGAACTGAACGCCGCGCTTAAGACCGAAAAACTCGTTAAAACTGAAGTGTTGTTTTTCAGTTCGGTTACGGGCAAAGGGCTATCAACCCTCAAAGACCACCTGTGGAAGAAGCTGAACGCTCCGACACCCTGAGCACGCCAGGCCCTTCGCCCGGACCGGGTCCCCTTGATTTTGGCATACTGGCCGTGCTCAGCGTAATCTGGGGATCCATTTTCATCCTTTACAAAGGTTCGCTGGAGGTGCTGACCTGGCCCCAGGTCGGGTTGCTGCGCGTGTTCATCGCCGGGCTTTGCCTGTCGCCGTTGGCTTTTGTCTGGTTCAAGCGCATTCCCAAGGGTAAGTATCCCGCCATTGCCGGGGTGGGCATTTTGGGCAGCGGAATCCCTCCATTCCTCTTTGCGCTGGCGCAAACCCGCCTGGATTCGGGGCTGACCGGGGTACTGAATGCCACTACCCCCGTGTTTGCGCTGCTGTTGGGCATGACCATGTTCAAGCTCAAGGTACCCGCCGTGAAGGTTGCCGGCATTTTTGTGGGGCTGGTCGGAGCGGTGGTCATCGTGCTTAGCGACGGAAAGGGCTTTGGCGGCGATGGCCTGTACGGCCTCTTCGTTTTGGTTGCCACCACCTGTTACGGGGCTTCCATTAACCTGATCAAATCCAAATTGCAAGACGTGCCCGCAGTGGGCATCACGGTGTTTTCGCTGCTGTTCATTGGCTCTTTGGCGGCTATCGCGCTGCCTTTTAGCGGCATTGTGGACACTTTGGCTTACACCGAAGGCGCCTGGCGAGCCACGGGCATGGTGGCGCTCATGGCTATTTTCGGTACGGCGCTCTCCAGCATCATCTACTTCATGCTCATTCAGCGCACGGGGGTGTTGTTTTCGTCGTCCATCACGTACTCCATTCCGGTGGTGGCCATCGCCTGGGGCTGGCTGGATGGGGAGCGCTTTCTGCCTACGCATTTCGGGGGAATGGCCCTCATTCTCCTGGCGGTTTGGATGATTAGTCGAAGTAAGGCGGTAACGCTGCCCGGCAAAAGACCCAAAATCCCGCTTACGAGTTCCTGACCTCGTCGGGCGCGACCGCGCCATTCCCCAATCATCATAAATCACGATGTGTATAGTCTTTATTGGCTGAGCCGTACTTTTGTAAAGTGATATCCCGCAAAGCCAAATACGCCATAAATGCTCTCGTGTACCTTGCCAAAAAACCCGACAGAGAGCCAATTACAATTTCTCAAATTGCCGAAAGTGAACATATTCCGCAGAAGTTCCTGGAAGGAATTTTGTTGGATTTGAAGAAAGCCGGAATCTTAATGAGCAAGAAGGGACAGGGGGGGGGATACTACCTGCACAAAGAGCCTTCTGCCATCAATATATTAGAAGTAATGCGTCTGTTTGACGGACCCATTGCGTTGTTACCATGCGTTTCACATTTGCTTTACGAGAAATGCGAGGAATGCAAGGATGAAGCGAGCTGCGGTATTCGCAGCGTCTTTACGGAAGTGCGAATGCAAACGGTAGAAATGCTGCGTGGGGCAACGCTTGAAGAGATCATCAATCGCGAGACAAAATTGTCACGCAAACGGGCTAAACAGAACTGATTCTCTGATCACTCCTCGTAAAATCAGGCATTAAAGTTATTTTTACATTAATTAAATTAAGCATACTTTCTTATTTTATCCTACTAATTCGGTATAGTATATGGATAAAGTAGTAAATTGCACCACAATTTGAATTACCCTATGCGTCGCAATCACGTCCACAGCCTTTCCCTCGTCATTTTTACTACCTTTCTGATCGGTTGTGGCAACAACACCACCCAATCTCTTGATGCGAATGGCGATCCGGTTTTGAAAGGCACCATCAATATTTCAGGGGCCTTTGCCTTATATCCACTAGCGGCACTTTGGGTAGAAAACTTTAACAAAGAATACCCGGAGGTACGGATCAATCTTTCGGCCGGTGGGGCCGGCAAAGGAATGACCGATGTGCTCTCCGGACTGGTGGATTTAGGCATGATTTCACGCGATATTGCCCAGGCTGAGTTCGATCAGGGAGCCTATCCCATTCCCGTAGTCATGGATGCAGTGTTTCCTACCATTAACACCAATAACCCCGCATTTGCTCAACTTATGCAACGGGGTATAACTCAGGACGAGTTTAAAAAGATTTTTGTAGACGGAAGCATAACCCGTTGGGACCAGTTGGTCGGCGGTGGCGGTGCCATCAAAGTGTTTACCCGCTCTGATGCTTCCGGTGCAGCCGATGTTTGGGCTGCATTTGTGGGAGCCAAACAGGAGGATTTGCTGGGCATCGGAATCTTTGGTGATCCCGGATTAGCAGATGCTGTAAGAAAAGATCCAGGCGGTATCGGGTTCAACAACACTGTCTACTTGTACGATTTGAAAACCGACAAACCCTACCCGGGAATTGCAGTACTTCCTATTGATTTAAATGCCAACGGAACCATTGATACGGAGGAAAATTTCTACCAAAGCTACCGCGAAGTGCAAACTGCTGTGGCAGAGAGCAAGTACCCTTCACCACCATCACGTGAACTCTACTTTGTGAGCAAGGGCCAGTCGGATAATCCGGCAGTAAAAGCCTTTCTGTACTGGGTGTTAACCAAGGGCCAGGAACAAGTGTTGGGCGCCGGATATGTTCCGTTGGAACCGACCAAGTTTCAACAACAACTGGACCTGTTGTCACCACAATGAATGCGCTCCAGTTAAAGGATTGGCTCTTCTCCAGGAGTACGGGCTTTCTGCTGGGATTGGTCATGCTTGTCCCATTAGCAATTGGTCTGGGGCTCACCATCCAAAGCCTGCCTATTATAAAAAATGTAGGGTTGGGTGAATTGGTTTGGGGCACGAACTGGTCACCCATGAGGGGAGAGTTCGGCTTCCGCGCCTTTATCGTGGGTTCACTGTGGGTAACCGTCTTATCCTTTCTGATTTCTGCACCCATTAGTCTGTTCTCCGCACTCTACATTACGCAATACGGATCTCCGCGACTGCTGCGCATGGTGCATCCTGTAATCGACATTCTCGCCGGCTTGCCGTCAGTGGTTTACGGCGTTTGGGGCATTCTCATGGTGGTTCCTGCGGTATCTTTTGTCGGTGCTTGCCTGGGCATTGAAACATCCGGTTACAGTGTTTTAGCCGGAGCGCTTGTGCTCAGTGTCATGACGATTCCCTTTGTGCTCCACATGCTTATGGAGGCTTTTCGCAATACACCCCCAGAGTTAAAAGAAGTGGCGCTTTCGCTGGGAGCTTCTTATTGGAGTGCCGTTAAGCTCGTGGTCAGGCAAGCGCTACCAGCGGTGTTTTCCGCTTATACTTTGGGGTTATCGAAAGCATTTGGCGAAACGATTGCGGTACTCATGGTTGCGGGTAACCTGGTTCAAATTCCAACGAATCCGTTTATGGCAGGCTACCCATTACCGGCACTGATCGCGAACAATTATGGCGAAATGATGTCGATCCCCAGCTACAGTTCCGCGATGATGTTCGGCGCCCTTTTGCTGCTGATTATTGTCATGGGGTTCAATGCCACCGCACGCTACATCATCCTAAAAACGTCTGCTAAATGAATAGCCTCCGGAAATTCATCAGGCAATTCGAAGAGCGTGTTGCGCTGCGCATTATGCAACTCTCCTTTGCGCTGATCGTCTTGGTACTGGGAGCCATTCTCTTTACCGTGCTTAGCAAAGGCTTGCCATCTGTAACCTGGGAGATCATCAGTCAGCCACCACAGGGGGGGTATCACTTTGGAGGCGATGGCGGCATTTTAAATGCCATCGTAGGTTCACTGGCTTTGGCACTGGGAGCGGCTTTGCTGGCCTTTCTGGTAAGCCTTCCGGTTGCGTTGTTGATGAACATTCATTTGGCAAATCGCAAGAAAACGCTGCTGGGTGTACGTTTTGTGCTGGATGTTTTGTGGGGAGTGCCCTCCATTGTTTACGGTGCTTTTGCCTTTACCCTGATGATCTATCTTGGTTTCCGGGCCAGTCTCCTGGCGGGGATTGTTACCGTAACATTTCTTATTATTCCTATCATGCTCCGGGCTATGGATGAAGCGCTTCAAGGCGTTCCCAAAGCGCTTATGGAGGCTTCAACAGCCCTGGGTGCTACGAAAACCCAAATCGCATGGACCGTGTATCTGCGATCGGCCGCACCTGGTCTTATCACAGCCGTGATGCTGGCTTTTGGCCGCGGAATCGGTGACGCCGCTTCCGTTTTGTTTACGGCCGGATATACCGATTACATTCCTACAAGCTTAGGACAACCCGTTGCTACCCTCCCGCTGGCCATCTTTTTCCAACTGGGTTCACCAGTGCCGGAAGTTCGCGAACGCGCTTACGCTGCGGCAGTGGTCCTAACCTTTCTCATTCTCATCATAAGCCTGACCAGTCGCAGGCTAAGCAGGGTAAAATCCTAACCATGGAATCAAGCATTGCTCGTACAGACGCTGCAGTAAGCGTTCGAAATCTGGTAGTCAGAAGCGGCAAAACCGAAATTCTCAAGAGCGTGAGCCTTGACATCCCGCGCAATGGTATAACCGTATTGCTTGGACCGTCAGGCTGTGGAAAAACGACACTGCTGCGTTCCATGAACCGTTTGACGGACTTGGATCCAAGCTTAAGTTTGAGTGGACAAATCCTGATTGACGAAGATGATGTTCTCTCCAAGCAGGGTGACATTACCCTGATCCGCCAAAAAATGGGATTGTTGCTTCAAAAGCCACAGCCCCTCCCGATGTCCATCTTCGAAAACATAGCTTATGGTATGCGACTGAAAGGCATTAGGGATATGGTTGTTCTGCGCCGGCGGGTAGAAAAGCATCTGCGCGAAGTAGCGTTGTGGGATGAAGTCAAAGACCGGTTGAACCACTCCGCTCGGATGTTGTCCGTAGGCCAGCAACAACGTCTTTGCCTGGCGCGCGGGCTAGCCATCAACCCGGAAATCATTCTGGCGGATGAGCCTACATCCGCGTTAGATCCGCTGTCAAGCCGGGCTATTGAGGAGCTTTTCAAGGAATTGAAAAAGGATTACACCGTGGTTCTTGTCACCCACATTCTTCGCCAGGCCAAGCGGCTTGCGGACCATGTCATCTTCCTTTATCTGGGTGATGTTGTGGAACAAGGACCAGCGGAGGAGATGTTCAACAATCCTAAAACAGAGCGTTTCAAGGAGTATTTAACGCTGGGCATTTGATACTATTTCTTCCTGGGACTGAACATATCCAGCACATTGAACGATAGTTCAACGTAGGCAAAGTTGGAAAAGTCCGCATACTCTCCATTTGAGGCGAATTGGCGGTTCTGTACAAATTCACCGATGGAATAGTACGTATATCCAATATTGGCATCTATGAATTTCACTGGTTTAAATCGAATTCTTGCGTCCAGTCCATGACCAAGAAAGGTACCGCTGTTCCCGCTTTGATCTCTATTGAATGAATTTCCAGCCAGGAGGTTGTTAAAGCGATCCGTTCCGCTGGCTAACCAATAGAAGCTGTATCCACCATCCATTTTGATGCCTTTGGTGGGTTCAAATTCAACCTTGAGTTTGGGCGTGATTACATTCTCCGGAATGATGTAGTCATCAGAGGACCACGGCCGCGCGAAGCCAAAAAACCTTTCGAACCGATTGTTGACGTTGTCATCAGGGTCCCTATCCCCGGTAACATAACCAAAGAACAGACTGACCCTGGGTTTCCATGGGCTTTGGGTCGCGGTGTATCCGAATTCCGTGGTGACCGCATAAGCACGCTGGGTCTGATCCCGCTCCAGTCCAAACTGATACGTGCCGGTTACATCGTAGTTGAACCCGGTATTATAGATGTAACCATAGAATCGCAAACCGGGGGAATGTATTTGTCGATAGCGCTCGCCGTTGGCCTCGCTTGGCTCCTGTCGAAGCGCAAGGTAGTAAGGCTCGACAGTAACAACTTGAGAGAACTTGCGATGGTGGCCAATGACCGCCCAGAAATATCGATCGCTGTCTGCCTCGTCAAATTCATCGATGATTCGCTCGATGGGTTTAAGAGCCATGACGTCCACTTGCCAGTCGTTCTTATCCTGTCCAACGGTGGCCCGCACTCCCAAAAAGTTGTTGGTGGTGTTGCGCCACTGATTCAATCCAATTAACCTGCGGTCGGTAAACTCAAAACACATCCGACCTCCTCTGATGTAGACGGGGCGATTGTTGCCCAGATCATCTTCCTTTAACAGATTGTCGAAAAACAGTTCGGCATAACCCTGGATCATCTCATAGCGATTAACGTCCCGATCATCTAGTGGGTAATTTCCGTTTACACGTGCAGCGTCTTCTATTTCAACAACCAAACGCAACGGGTCCAAAATTTCCTTGACCCCCGCATATGCCCTGCCTCTTAATAAAAACGGGAAATCATTGCTGAAGCTTTCCGGTCTGCGGATATCATTGTTTCGATATTCAAAGCGCACGCGATAATCCAATCCCAAGGTGAGCCAATCCACTTTGGCAAAGGCAGGAATACCTGTCTTGTTTAAATCTCTCGTATAGTTTGGAGGATCTGCTTCGCGTTTAGTCCCGTAAGAACCAGCCTCTACGTAGTAGCTAGTTTGGGAAGGGGTAACCGCCACTGGGACAGGATCTACTGACGCGGTTTCCAAGGCAGTTTGACCGAAAACAGGGTTGCCTGAAAGTGCAAAGACCAATGTCCCTGCCAGGAACATCCCAACCAGTTGCTGAGGGGCTAAAAGCAACTTGAAGGATTCTCTCAAAGCACTGCTCTGCTCTGCGGAATAGCGTAAAAATGGCATGGTAGACCCCGTTTTTCTAAAAGCTGGGCCTCCAAATATAAGTAACCCTATCGAATTAATAGAGTACTGTTTTTCCGCTGCCGTTGAGCAGTTGGCGATCAAGAGAATTGCTGGAGTTCACCTGGCAAATATGTCCCGTTTTTCTCTGAACCGATGCGACGAAAGTCACTTAGCCATTAGAAGGAGATTTGTGGAGAATCTTTTCAAGCCAGCTAGCAAAAAATAGCCTTTGTCTGAAAAACCTTGATGAATGGATGGCGGAGGGGAGGCAATTTATACGGGTACTTCTAAAAACCCCCGCCACTGCGTTACACACAATTTTTAACGTCCTCATTTTCACGAGTAAACTCCGGTGTTAAAAATTGTGCAAGCCTTGTCTCCGAAGATAGCAGAAGGGTTTTTGGAAGTACCCTTTATTAACGGGATAGGGGTAAAATAATTGGTCAAAGTCAATTTTGTCTATAAAAAAGGCATTTTCTATCGGGTCAACAGACTAAGTAGGTGTTGAATACCATGGAACTATTACCCTTTGATTAAAATATCAGCATAAATTGGTGAAACTTACGGCAGTATAATTGGACCTAACTAAATGTTAATGAATTATTTACAAAATAAAAAATATAGCTACTTATAATTTTAATATTTAACCATCAAAGTTCCTATTTCTGTTTACTCTTTCAAAGATTCAAACTATCTTGAGGCTCCCTTAACAAACTCGCCAATGTTAACACCAGAGGCCATTCAGGTCCTTATAATAATTGCAATTGCATTAGTACTTTTTATCACTGAATGGTTAAGTATTGATTTAGTTGGCCTGTTGATCATTGCTAGTCTGGCGCTTCTCGGGTTGGTTTCTCCAGCTCAGGCAGTTTCTGGATTCAGCAACACGGCTACCCTCACCGTAGCTTTCATGTTTGTGCTCAGTTCTGCTCTGCTCAAAACTGGAGCTTTGCAGGTCATGGTACATCGTGTGTCTGCCATATTCAGAAAGAATTACCGTATGGGACTTCTGGTGATGATGGTTTCCGTTGCTGCAATGTCCGCCTTCATTAACAACACCCCAGTTGTTGCCGTTTTTATCCCTGTTGTCCTCCAAATGTCACGGGCTACGGGCATCTCAGCCACCAGACTGTTGATTCCGCTGTCTTTTGGTACCATCTTCGGCGGAACATGTACCCTCATCGGCACCTCAACCAACATCCTTGTAGCTGGCGTGGCTGAACAAAGTGGAATTGAAGGCATGTCCCTTTTTCTTATGACCCCAATGGGGATCATTTTCGCTGCGATTGGAATTGCTTACATTCTTATGTTCGGTAAGAAATTACTTCCTGATCGCAAAGCGCCTGGCGACTTGGCCAGCCAGTTCGGGATGGAGGGTTACCTGACAGACATAGAAATCCTGGCGCATTACGACGAGATTGGTAAGACTTTGGCTGAAAGTCGGATAACAGGAGAATGGGGCATGGAAGTATTAGAGTTGCGAAAAAGCGATGGAACAAGAATCACCCATCCGGATGACTTCACGATTCTGGAGTCAGGCGATCGCTTGAAGGTGCCGTGCTCTGCTGAAAAAATCCAAAACTTAAAATCCAGCCTCAGAGATTTGCCCGCCTCAAGTATCAGGATTGGTCAAGATGATGGCAGCCGGCGAAAAAGCAGCCTGATTGAGTTAATTGTTACCGCCCATTCCGGTTACCGCGGAAAAAAATTGGGCGACTTGGACGTTCAGGCCAAGTACGAAATGATCCCTCTCGCTCTAAGGCACCGTGAAGACATCAAACATGAAGACCTGAACCAAATCCGCATTCAAGCAGGCGATGTCATTTTGGCCGATGTGCCATGGAGTGCTATGGATCGGCTTAAAGAAAGCATGCGAGGACTTGACAACCCCTTCCTTCTTTTAAGTGAGAATACTCTGCCCGAGTTTCAACCCAGGCGGTTTGCTTTAGTGATGACAGTTTTCCTGGCTGTCATTGTCTCGGCTTCTATGGGTTGGGTAGATATACTTGTCGGCACGCTAACCGGTGTGGTTGTGTTGATTCTGGCCAGGAGCCTAACCATGGAAGAGGCTTATGACGCCATCCATTGGAAAGTCATTTTCTTGCTGGCCGGGGCTCTTAGTTTAGGGCTTGCCATGGACAGTAGCGGTTTGGACGATTACCTGGCAGCATGGTTAGTGGATACCTTGGGCAGATGGGGCCCTCATGCGATTTGTTCTGGCCTGTATCTCGTCACTTCGTTGGTCACGGAGATCATGTCCAATAACGCCACGGCTGTTCTCCTGGCTCCTATTGCCATTGCAACGGCTCATGAATTGGGCCTTAGCCCTATACCCTTTCTTATGGCCGTTACCTTCGGTGCGTCAGCAAGCTTTATGACCCCTATTGGATACCAGACCAACACCATGGTTTTTGGAGCTGGTGGTTATCGCTTTGCTGACTTTCTCCGCATTGGAACGCCGCTCAACATTTTATTCTGGCTTATTGCTACGTTCCTGATCCCGCTGATTTATCCGTTCTAAGCCAAGCATAACCCATTCGGATCTACAACCCAAAACCCGGCTGGTGCGGATGCGTACTGTCATCCGGTGAAGCCTCCGTGGTCAGCTAATAAGCTGGTGTGCGGCCATAAGCGATGCCGGAGATTTCCACGCGAACGTTGCGCGGCAGCCGGGACACTTCCACCGTTTCACGAGCAGGGGCTTTGCCCGCCTCAAAGTAGCTGCCGTACACGGCGTTCATGGCTTCAAAATCGTCCATGCTCTTGAGGAAAATGGAGCACTTGACCAGGTTGCCAAACTTCATGCCGGCAGCTGCCAGCACCGCGCCGATATTGTCCATGACCCGGCGGGTTTCTGCGGCAACGTCGCCCTCCACGAGCTGCCCGGTTGCGGGATCCAGCGCAATTTGCCCGGACAGGTACAAGCGGCCTTCGGCCAGAACGGCCTGGCTGTAAGGCCCAATCGGGGCAGGCGCGTCTTTGGAAAGGATGTGTTTCATGGCAAGCGTAAATTGAGGAAATACCGGCTGGTGACGCTGCGAAATTAGGGCTGCTTCCCGGACCCGGCAAAGCGCCTGTTCGCCCGCTATCTTTGGGCGATGCTCCAGTACCGCGAATCCGCGCACATTGACCGGGCTGCCTGGGACGCCTGTGTGCAACAAGCAGGCCGGGTAGCTTACGGCTTTTCGTGGTACCTGGACCTGGTTTGCGAGCATTGGGGCGGGCTGGTTTTCGGCGACTACGAAGCCGTATTTCCGCTGCCCTGGAAACGCCGCGCGGGGCTGTGTTGGGTGTACACGCCCTTTTTTTGCCAGCAACTCGGGGTATTCGGGCGGCATAACCAACTTCCTCAAACGGGGGAATGGCTCCGCGCCATCCCGCGGCGTTTTCGCAAAGCCGACCTGGCCGTCGCTGCCACTGACCACGCTTTGCCCAAGGGTTGGACCAGCACCGAGCGCCCAAATTTTGTCCTGGATTTGAGCCCCGACGCGGAAGCCCTTCGAACCAACTGCGAAACCAACACCCGACGCAACCTCAAAAAAGCGAAGGCCGCCGGGCTTTTGACCGATAAAGACCTGGCGCCAGCCGAGCTTTTAGCCCTGATCCGCCAGCACCAGGGTCCCAAACTGCCCGCGCTTGGCGAACGGGAGTACAACCGCATCCTGAGTGTGATGGAAACAGCCCGGAAATTGGGACTTGGCACGCTGATCCGCGCTTTTGACCCTGCCGCGCCCGATACTGCTCAGGCGGGTGCGTTCTTTTTGCAAGCACCCCGCGGCCCACTTTATTTGTTTGGGACCACCACACCCGATGCGCGCCAAAACGGGGCCATGACCTTGGTTTTTGACCGCCTGATCGGCGATCATCCGGGGCAAAAGGGCCAATTTCTGGACTTTGAGGGCTCTGCTTTGCCGGGCCTTGCAAGGTTTTATCAGGGCTTCGGAGCCACCCAAGAGCCCTACCAGACGCTCCATATGCGCCGTTTCCCGCTCTTGTTTACTGGTCTGGACCGTTAGAATCCTAAATTTATTTCAACAAAAGCTTAGGAAAGCAGCGGCTGTTTGCTATTTTTAGTATTCGGATCTTCACCTCATATGAACCTTAAGCGTACTCTCACTCTTCTCCTCTGCCTCTCGTTGACTTCCGGTTTGTTTGCTCAGGACGTGCACTTTAGCCAGTTCTGGGCCTCGCCGTTGACGCTCAACCCCGCCTTAACCGGCATGACCCCTTGCTCCTACCGGGCCGCGGTAAACTACCGCAACCAGTGGGCCAGCGTAGTGGGGCCATCTTCTTTCCAGACTTACGGCCTCTCGTTTGATGCCGGTTTGTTCCGGGGAAAGTTTAATGGAAGCATGCTCGGCGTTGGCGGGCACTTCTTTAACGACCGCGCCGGAGACGGCATCCTCCAGAACCTGACCGCCCAGCTCTCGCTGGCTTACCACCAGGCCCTGGGCAGCGACCGGCACTATATTTCTGTCGGCCTTCAGGGCGGCATGGTGCAAAAGCGCCTGGATCCAGCCAAATTCATCTTTGAAGACATGATTGACGAAAACGGGGTTATTCCCGGAGCCGTCACCTCAGACATTTTGTCTGACAACTCCTTCACTAACCTGGATGTCAACGCCGGTTTTCACTGGACATCCAATTTCAGCGACGGTTTTACCATGTATGCCGGCGCTGCCATGTTCCACATTGGCGAGCCCACCGAAAGCTTCAAAGGCTCCGGTGACAACATTCTGGACACCCGCTACGTCGGCCATGGCGGCATGAAAATCGGTATCCAGAACAAAGTGGTTGTGCTGCCTTCCGTGCTCTACATGACGCAGGCCGAAGGCTCCAACGAAGAACTGCTCATGGGCACCAGCCTTGGCTTTGCCATTGGCGAAGAAAGCACCTTCTACCTGGGTGGCTACTACCGCAACCTGGATGCCGTGATTGCCTCCATCGGTTTCGATTTCAAGAACGTGCAGTTCGGCATGAGCTACGACGTCAACGTAAATGACCTGAGTGTGGTCAGCGGCAATAAAGGCGGCATGGAACTGTCCTTGTTGTACTTCGGCTGCTTGCCCACCTCTTCCAAGCCTCGTCGCGTGGTAGACTGCCCGCGCTTCTGATCACAACTACTTACACCCCCCAAATCAACGCTCGCGCATGATTTAACGGGATACCCTATATATGTTGAGTGAGTACGCATGAACGACCCCGATATCAGGGGTCGTTTTATTTTGGGGCTGCCGGCTCCGGTTTGCGAAAGGGCCGGATGATCAGCGAGAGCGAGCGATCGTAGGTAAAGTAGGAGAAGCTCCAATCCAGCAGCGCAACCAAGCGGTTCTTGAACCCGATCAAAGAGTACACGTGGACGAACATCCAGATGAACCAGGCCAGCGCTCCCTGCATCTGAAAGCCGGGTAAGTCCACTACGGCTTTGTTGCGCCCGATGGTAGCCATGCTCCCTTTATCCTTGTATCGGAAGGGTTTGGGGGCAACATTTTTCATGCTCCGAATCAGGTTAGCGGCCAAATTTTGGGCTTGTTGCTGGGCCACCGGCGCCAACATGGGATGGCCGTTCGGGAAGCGTTCTGTCCGCATCAGGGCCACATCGCCCAAGGCAAATACATGCTCCACACCAATGGCCTGGTGATGGGCATCTACCTGGATGCGGTTGCCTGGACCCAAATGCTCTGGAACCAGCCCATCTAAGGGGGCCCCTTCTACCCCTGCCGTCCAAATGACGGTATCGGTGTGCAGCGTGCTGCCGTCAGCGCCCATCAAAAAACCATTCTCGTAATTTTCTACTGGGACGCCCAGCCGAAGATCTACCCCAAGCTGATGCAGGTAAACCCTGGCCTTCTCCGACGCATTTGCAGACATGGCACCGAGCAAGCTCGGAGAGGCCTCATAGAGCACAATGTGCATCAGAGAGAAATCCATGTCGGGGTAATCTTTGGGCAGCACGAAACGGCGCATTTCCGCTAAAGCTCCGGCCAGTTCCACTCCAGTAGGGCCACCACCGACGATGCCGATGCTCAGGCACTTCATTCTCCACTCCAAATCGGGTCTTTCGAGCGCTTTTTCAAATTGCTGGTTGATCGTGCTCCTAAGGTCAAGAGCACCGGGAAGCGTTTTCAGGGTCATAAGCTGATTGGGGATGCTGGCAAACGCGCCAAAAAAGCGCGGTCGGCTTCCGGTGGCGATGACCAGATCGTGGTAAGGCAGCGGTCCCTGGTCGGTGTGCAAGAGGCGAGCCTCAGCGTCTACGGAGTGCACCTGCGCAAGCCGCACGTGGACGTTGGTTTTTCCCCGGAAAATACGGCGCAGCGGATACGCAATGCTGTCCGGTTGAAGGCCCGCCGTGGCAACTTGGTACAGCAGCGGCTGAAAGGTGTGGTAATTGTGGCGGTCAAGCAGGACCACCTGAATGCCGGGCACTCCTGCTAAGTCTTTTGCAATGCCCAGGCCGGCAAATCCCGCACCGACAATAACGACTCTGCGTTTTCCATTTTCCGGCAGCGTAAAGGGCATACAACGTTGTGTTTCAATCGGCGAAGCTACGCCCGAATTGAGCCTCGCAGCGGTTCAGCCAGCCCATAGCGCGCCCTCGGTTGGCCTCAGGCAAGAACGGAGTCGTTTAGGAGTAGCTCACTCGTGGCGGCAGCGCGTAACTTTGTACCCGTGATTCAAATTGGAAAATACCTGGTTAGCGATGAACTCCTTTCGGAGCGTTTCGCCTGCGATTTGGGCGCCTGCCACGGCGCGTGCTGTGTAATGGGCGATGACGGGGCCATCCTCAGCGATGAGGACACAGGTTTTCTGGAAGACGTCTACGACGAAGTGGCTCCCTACATGACCGAAGAAGGACGGCAAGCCATTGCGGAGCAAGGACACTACGTGCTCAACGACGAAGGGCAATTGCGCACCCCGCTGATTCAGGGCAAAGCCTGCGCTTATGTACAATACCGCGATGGTGTAGCCTTGTGCGGCATTGAACTGGCCTGGCTTGACGGAAAAACTGCCTACCGCAAGCCGGTTTCCTGCCACCTGTATCCCGTGCGCACTAAAGATTTGGGAGCTTTTGAAGCGCTGAATTACGAGCGCTGGGAAATTTGTTCTCCAGCCTGTGACCGCGGTGAGCGTGAAGGCATTCCCGTGTACCGCTTTCTGAAAGATGCCCTGATCCGGCATTGCGGCGAAGATTTTTATGAAGCGCTGGATGCCGCGGCTGCTTACGTGAAAAGCGGGGAGCAAGGCAGCGCGGAGTGAGGTGGACAGCACGCGAGTGGTGCTTGACGCTTTGCTCTTAGTGGCACCCCTAATACAAGAAAAGCGCCGCAATAACGCGGCGCTTTTCAGAACACTCGATCTATAAAGATCCCAAACCAAACCCTATCTATCTTTTACTGCCTAACCGGCTGTTATGTTTCGGGTGGAAGGGTTTTTTACTCCGGAGCGGGCAACTGCAAGGCTTCGGGTGGAAGGGTTTTTTACTCCGGAGCGGGCAACTGCGAGGCTTCGGGTAGAAGGGTTTTTTACTCCGGAGCGGGCAACTGCAAGGCTTCGGCTTCAGGCACTTGTTCGGCGGCTGGGGTAACAGGAGGATAGGGTGCACCCGGCAAGACAGGAATGACTTGGATTCCCAAGGCGCGCAAGCGGTCCAGCAGGTTTTCTTCACCGGCCAGATGGGCAGCCCCGACCCCAATAAACGCCGAGTAGCGGCCCGTCAGCGATTCCACACGCTCCGCCAACAAACGATTCCGGCCCTGAATGACATCCGGACGATACGCCGGGTGATCCCAGGCGTGCAGCCACACTGCCAAGCTGTCCAATTCAGCGTGCAAGTAGGCCTGGACCAGCGCTTCTGCATTCAGTTGCGGACCGCGCTTGCGATCAACCATGGCGTCCAGCAGCGCCGCCTGCTCCTTCCAGGTCAGGCTTTCCAACACCGCCATTTGTTCCGTCATGCTTTCCAGGCCAAAAACCTGCATGCCGCGGGCGGCCGCCATGTCGCGAAGCACCCAGTCCAGGTACACTCCCTCACGTCGCTGGTACTGCGCCGCCATCACGGAAAGGTAGGCGGGCTGGTAGTCGTCCAATACATCGCTTTCCAGGCCGCCATTGCGCCAGAAAAAGCGGCAAACCCGCCTGTACTGGCCGCGTTTTAGCACGTCGTACAGTTGATGATCGCTGCGAAACAGCGCATGGTCAACCAGCATTTCGCCCGGCCATTCCGAAACTTGTTCCAACGCGAGCACTTGCGAAGCCTCCATTCGCTCAACTAACTGATAATCAGGCAGTTGTAACGGGAGACCATGGTCGTGAAGCGTGCCGAACAGGTAAGAAGGCTGGCTGTTTTCCGGGTGGTAAAGCTCAAAGAGCAAGGTCTGCGCATGCAGCGGGGTCACCGCGATGAACAACCACAGGAGAACCGGAATAACCCCGGCTGATACAACAATAACGTTTCGTTCTGGCAACACATGACGCGAATCGGGATAAACGGACTCCGCGCCCGCGATCAAGGTAGGGCGGCAAGGTTACCAGAATGCTTACAGTTTGCCCGGCTCTGTGCGGGGGAAGGGGCAGCCGTGTACTAACACAAAATCCTGCTAATCAGCAAGTTGTAGGTCAAAAATTGTGACGGTGCAAGGCCCGGCCGTCAATGGCTGTACACATCGTCGTGAATGCGCTCATAGGTGAGCATGGCCTTGGGGCTAAAGCAGGCAAAAACGATCTCGCGCAAGTCGTGCTCGTTCTGCTCCAGGAACTCGCGGACTGTGCTGATGGCAATGCGGGTGGCGGCATCCATTGGGTAACCAAATGCTCCGGTAGAAATAGCCGGGAAGGCCACGCTGACGAAGCGCTCTTTTCGGGCAATGGCCAGCGCATTGCGGTAGCAATTGGCCAACAAAATCGCTTCACCCTGTTGTCCCCCTTCCCACACCGGGCCTACGGTATGAATAACATTGCGCGCCTTCAGATTAAATCCCGGCGACACTTTGGCCTCACCGGTTTTGCATCCTCCGAGAAGTTTGCAATAGGCCAGGAGTTCATCGCCGGCGGCTTCGTGAATAGCTCCGTCTACGCCGCGGCCACCCAAGAGCGTTTGGTTGGCGGCATTGACGATGGCATCCACGTCCAGGGTGGTAATGTCAACTTGTTTGATGCGGAGTTTGGTAGCGTTGGCCAAGGAGGTACAGGTTGGAGAATCCGACTTGTGAAGCTAATAACTTTTGGGCAATGGCGTGTCGGTGCATTGGTTCGCTCTGCGCTGAGGCGCCCAACGCTGGTTGTGCGAAAACCCAATTCCCCACAGGCTATTTTTGTACCATGGACGACACTCGCCTGCCCGAAATGCCCGTACCCCAAGCGGATGCCTTCCAACAACAAACAGAGCGCATTACGCTGCGTCATCTGACCCGTGTACCTGGCTATTAGCATGTCATACCAGATTTGGGTCTATATGGCAATTTTCAGCGGCACCCGCTGGCAGCGCTTTTGGCGTGCCTCCAGCACTTTTGCCGTGGGCATGGTTGCCTATTCCATCCTTATTGCACTGATCATTGTGGCTGTGCTGGCCATTTTGACTGCCAGAGCATGAGACTGTGCGGTCGTGCCTAAGGCTGCGCAACGCTTTAGTTTGCGGCATCTTTACAAGCCTTACCCTCTAAGGACTTCCTCCATGCCTCACGTTCTTGTTATTGGCTCCGGCATTGCCGGGCTGACTTGTGCCCTCAAAATTGCCCAGGCAAAACCCGATTGGTTGATCTCCGTGGTGACCAAGGCCAGCGCAGATGAATCCAACACCAAATACGCGCAAGGTGGTGTCGCTGCCGTTTGGGATTACCAGAAGGATTCGTATGACAAACACATCGCGGATACCCTGGATGCAGGCGACGGCCTGTGCAACCCGGAAGTGGTGGAGTTGGTCATTAAAGAAGGACCGGAGCGGGTGCGGGAGATCATCGCCTGGGGAGCGGATTTTGACCGCGAAGACAGCGGTAGCTACCACCTGGGTCGCGAAGGGGGGCATTCCGAAGATCGGGTGCTGCACCACAAAGACCTGACGGGCTGGGAGCTGGAAAAAACGCTGCTGGAAGTCATCCACAACCAGCCCAACATCACGGTGCATACCCACCATTTTGTGCTGGACCTCATTACCCAACACCACCAGGGCCGCATCGTGACACGGCACACTTCGCCCATTACCTGCTTTGGGGCTTACCTGCTGGATTTGACCAGCGGCCAGATAGAAACCGTGCTGGCCAACGTCACCGTTCTGGCTTCCGGCGGCGCCGGCCAGGTGTACAAGAGCACCACCAACCCCACCATTGCCACCGGCGACGGCATCGCCATGGTGTACCGGGCCAAAGGGCAGATTGCCAATATGGAGTTTGTTCAGTTCCACCCCACCAGCCTCTATGATCCCGAAGCGAGCCCTTCGTTTCTGATTTCAGAAGCCGTGCGGGGCGCTGGCGCGGAGTTAAAGACGCAATCGGGCGAAGCGTTCATGCTCCGCTACGACTCCCGTGGCTCCCTTGCCCCTCGCGACATCGTGGCAAGGGCCATCGACAGCGAAATGAAGCGTCGCGGTGAAGAGTTCGTGTACCTGGATGCCCGCCACATACCCGCCACGGAGCTCACCAACCATTTTCCCTCGATTTACCAGACCTGCGCCACCAAGGGCTGGGACATGACCCGCGACATGATTCCGGTGGTGCCCGCCGCGCATTACCTCTGCGGGGGCGTGGAAGTAGATGTCATAGGCCGAACCACCATCGACCGGCTTTACGCTTGCGGAGAGTGTACCTGCACCGGGCTTCACGGCGCTAATCGGTTGGCCTCAAACTCGCTGCTTGAAGCCATGGTGTATGCGCACCGCATCTACCAGGACATCCTGGCCCTGAACGCGCTGCCCGAGCTGGCCAGCGGCATCCCGGACTGGAACGCCGCGGGCACCACCGAGCCCAAAGAAATGGTGCTCATCACCCAAAGCCTAAAGGAGCTCAAAGAGATCATGACCAGCTACGTGGGAATCGTTCGTTCCAATGTTCGCCTTGAACGCGCGCTAGGCCGCTTAAGGCTGCTCAGCGCAGAAACGGAAAAACTTTACCACAGCACCACCATTTCTCCCCAACTTTGCGAATTGCGCAACCTCATCACCATTGGGTACCTCGTGACCAAAAGCGCATCACTGCGCCATGAATCCCGGGGGTTGCATTGCACCACCGATTACCCCGTACATGCTGCCTGGGCGGACGATACCATCTTGTAAGCCAGCACAGGGGCAGCAAAACGGATGAAAACAGGACCTGCGTACAACGCCAGCCGATTCTCGCTTCTGCGGCGCATGCCGTTGCTGGTTAGCCTGGCAGGGTTACTGACCGTGATCTACGAATACGGTTTCGGTGCTAAAATCACGCTGCCCGGAGGATCGGGAGGGTTGTACGTTGTGGTCCTGGTACTGGGCATGTTGTCACTCGCGGCACAATACGCCATCAGTTCGTGGAGACCCCGCCGCCTCGCCTGGTGGGTAGATGCCCTGTATTTTGTTGGCCTGTTGCTCCTGGTCCTGCATCAAACGGGGGGAGCCCTGCTCACCTGGGTTTTGCCAAACTACCTCGTATACCTGGGCATCTTTTGGGTCTTTGCCCGCGAATTTTCAGATTGGCGACTTCCGACTAAGACCACCTACCTGAACCCGGCGCGTCTGTTCGTAGGCAGTTTTTTGGGTTTGGTAATCCTGGGGTCGCTGTTGCTCATGCTGCCCAAGGCTACCCGGGAACCCATTTCATACATAGACGCGGTGTTCACATCTACCAGTGCCGTTTGTGTAACCGGCCTTATTGTGGTAGATACCGCCACCCAGTTTTCCAAATTCGGCCAGGTCATTATCATGCTGCTGATCCAGGTCGGCGGGCTGGGCATCATGACCTTCACCAGCTACTTTAGTTATTTTTTCCGTGGCGAAAGCTCCTTCCAGCAGCAGATGGCCCTGCGCGACATGACCAGTTCAGACAAAGTAGCCGAAGTCTTTCAGTCGCTGCGCAAGATTATTGCGCTGGCGTTCATTGTCGAAAGTATAGGTGCGGTCCTCGTTTACCTCAGTGTGGATCACGCCCTGTTCCGCAGCCCTTCTGAAGTGCTGTTTTTCTCCGTTTTTCATGCCATTTCAGGATTCTGCAACGCCGGATTTTCCACGTTCACCAACGGGCTTTACGAGTCTGGCATTCGCTACAATTACCCGCTGCATTTAATCCTCGCGGGGCTTTTTATTATCGGGGGAATTGGGTTCCCTATCGCTTTCAACTTTATTCGATATCTGCGGCACTTGGTCGTTGACCGACTCATTCCGGCGGGAACCAAAGGTCGAAGTGTCCACATTCCCTGGATCATCAACCTCAACACCAGGATCGTGCTGATCACCACAGGAATATTGCTGCTCGGGGGTACCTTGTTAATTGGGATGCTGGAGTGGAACAACACGCTGGCTGGTCATCCCCTTCACGGAAAACTCAGTCTGGCATTTTTTAACTCCGCAACACCTAGAACGGCCGGTTTTAATGTAGTGGACATGACGGCCTTGCACTTTCCAACGCTCATGCTGATTTTGTTCCTAATGTGGGTTGGAGCTTCACCGGCTTCTACAGGAGGAGGCATTAAAACCAGCACCCTCGCGCTCGCAACCTTGAACTACTACAGCATTGCCAGGGGTAAAGTCAAAACAGAACTCTACGGCCGGGAGATTTCGAACAATTCCATCCGCCGCGCCTTTGCGCTCATTTCGCTATCCCTGGTAACCATAGGTTTTTCTATTTTTTTTCTATCGATGACCGAAAAAGATCAAGGGTTGCTTGCTTTGACCTTTGAGAGTATTTCTGCTTATAGCACCGTAGGACTCAGCCTCAACGTAACTCCTACCTTAAGTCAACCCGGAAAAATGATCATTATCCTGACCATGTTTGTGGGAAGGGTAAGTCTGTTGAGCATCCTGATTTCGCTGCTGCCTCAGCACAAATCGCGCAATGTCCATTATCCCAAAGACGAAATTCTCATCAACTAAGGCGCCATGAAATTCATCATCATCGGACTGGGAAACTTCGGTTCCTCACTGGCTGTCCTACTCACGCAAATGGGGCACGAAGTCATTGGCGTAGACAACAAAATGGACAAAGTAGAGAACTTCAAAGAAGCGATCTCGCACACCATTTGCATGAACACTACCGACATGGCTGCGGTGCAAAGCCTTCCTTTTCGAAATACTGATGTGGTGATCGTGGCCATTGGCGAAGACGAAGGGGCCAACATTCTCACCACGGCCATGATGAAGCAATTGAAGGTCAAGCGGCTCATCAGCCGAGCGGTTTCTTCGCTTCACCAAACCGTTTTGGAGGCCATGCACGTTGACGAAATTGTGCACCCCGAAGAAGAAACCGCCAACCGCTGGGCCTGGAAGCTCAATACAGAAGGCGTGCTGGATTCCATCCCCCTTTCGCCTGAATACCACATTGTAGAAGCCTATGTGCCAGAGCGCTACATTGGCAAAACGCTGGGCGAAACGGGCTTTGTCAACCAGTACAACGTAGTGGTGCTGACCACCATGACCACCACACGCGAGCAAAATGAAATCGGAAGCCTGATCATGAAAAACAAGGTGCAAGGCGTTGCCAGTGCCAAAACCGTTTTGAACGAAGGGGATGTATTGGTGCTCTACGGTCACATCCGGGACATCGAACGTTTGTTGAAATAGTGGCTTGCTTATTGCAACCTTTGGAGTTTACATGGAGTGCTTACTTGAGGGCACATCCTGCGCGCCTTTTCATGGTCAAGAAAGAACAGATGATGTATCAGGAATGTAAATATCAAATGAAGCTCCCTTATTAAGTTCCCCTTTTGCGGTGATAATACCTTTGTGATTTTCAACTATTTTTTTTACAATGGCAAGCCCTATGCCCGTTCCGGCATACTCATCTTTACTATGAAGCTTTTGAAAAACTTCGAATATTTTATAATTGTACTTCTTATCAAAACCAATACCATTGTCGGTGATATTTATATGACAGTATGCTTCCTGCTCTGGCAGGCTCGCAATCTTCAGTTTATCGTAATTTACGATTTTACCACATATAACAATCTTAAGCGGTACAGCGGGATTAGAAAATTTAAGCGCGTTGCTCATGAGATTATTCATGAGCTGTCGAAATTGAAAAGGAATAACAGTTACGTTACAGCCTTCCTTTAGCACAATAATGGCCTTCTTTTTAGCGATGGATTCCTTCAAATCTAACATTACCTGCTCAACTACATCGCCAAGTCGTATGTCTTCAAACTTACGCTCAGCAGCGCTAATGAGCGAAAAGGCGAGCAAATCGAGTATAAGTCGCTGCATTCGTTCTGCAGAATCCTGCAAGAGACGGAAGTAATTCTGTCCGCTCTCGGACAGGCCTTTATGCTCTCGCTCCAGTATGAGACTCGCCAACGTTTGGATCTTGCGCAATGGCTCTTGCAAATCGTGACTGGAAACATAGGTGAATGCTTCCAATTCAATATTTAGGTTATGTAATGCTGAATTGCTCTCTTCAAGTAATTTATTAGCTTCCCTTAATTGTCTTGTTCTTTCCTCAACGGCTTTTTCGAGCCTTCGTTTTTCCTTCTTGCGTTCAAGGATTTCCTCATTTAGAAATTCACTTTCTCTTGTTGCCTTTTCTTCTTCCAACCTTCTAACCTCAGTAATATCAGCTATTATTAGAAGGATCAAATGTTCGCGGTGTGTCTTTTGAATAATGCGGCTAGCGTTAAGCAACATAACCTTTTTACCTATATTATCAAATATATGGTTAACTTCATAATCATCGAAATAAGAATTTTTAGGTATAATTTCTTCGAGCAGTTCGCGAAGTCCGGGAATGTTCCATTGTCTGTTTCCTAAATCATATAAAAGTTCACCCTCTGTTTGTTCTTTAACTACACCAAATTTTTTATAGAATGCTTTATTCGCTGATTTTACACGGAGGTCCTTACCCAACACAAGCATTGGTTCGTGCATAGTATTCACAATTGCTTCAGAATACTCGTAGGATTCATTTAACAGGTCATTGCGTGTTTGTAACTCCTGATTGGTGGAGGTTAGCTCTTCATTGGCAGATTCTATTTCTTCCTTCGAGGTTTCCAATTCTTCATTTACAGTTTGCAATTCCTCATTGGTAGAAACTACCTCTTCATTGGCGCTTTGTAACTCTTCGGTAAACGCTTCGTGTTCCTGCGAGATGGCTAGCGAATCGGCTTGTGCGGTTGCCAATTCCTGTTCTAATTTTTCTATTCTTCGGTCCTTCGCAAGAGAATTGTTCTTGCCGCCTTTATCCTGTTGCGCATAGCCTTCTGTCTGCTCTTGCTCAGTGAAAAGAATTAAAAGCAAGGGATCTTCCCCTTCTGCATAAAGTGGAACAATTTCCAGGCTTACAATTCTTAGTGCTGAATTTATACTTACTTCAATTCCGCTTTTACGAAAACGATTTTTGCTTTTAATTACCTTTGAAATTGCATTTCGCAACACAAATGCAATCTCTGGTCTTGCCTTCTTTAAAATATTAAAAGTGGCTTTTCCTTTAGGGTGTGTGAGAAACAAGTCGGTTATACCGCGAAACTGTACAATTTCCATTTGGTGATTGATGACAACGCTTGCAGGCATAAATTCTGAGACAAGCAGGTCATCAATAGCCTTGTCAAGCCCCATTTGATGAATAGAAAATGCTCCCTTTTGATTACCATTGTTCTCTATCGCACCAATTTTTTCTGGCAAATTTTGCTGCGCTAAGCGTGGAGAAAATTCAGGCGACCTCTGGGTGCCTGAGTTAGTCTTGCGTAAAAATATATTATATTTTTTATTATATTCCGTAAAAAGGTTTGCTGACTGATTTATACTTTCTGATTTGCCCAGCATCATAAACCCATTGTTGTTTAACGCAAAATGAAAAGTGTTGAACACCCTTTTTTGTGCCGGAAGATCGAAATAGATGAGAAGGTTGCAACAACTGATAAAATCGAGGCGTGAAAAAGGTGGATCTCGCAAAATATTATGTGGAGCAAACACACACATCTCACGCACAGATTTATTAACACGAAAACTGCCTTCTGTATTCGTAAAAAAACGTTGAATCCGCTTTGGCGAAACGGTCTCCAATTCTTTTTTGCTATAAATACCAATCCGCGCTCTGCCTATTGCATTTTCACTCAGGTCTGTAGCAAAAATCTGAACAGGTACGCTGGTTCCTTGACTTCCTTGGATCTCCAGAAGCATCATAGCAATTGAATAGGCCTCTTCACCTGTTGCACAAGCAGGAACCCATATACGCAAAGACTCTCCCGCATTCTTTCCTTTGAGCAACTTAGGTAGAAGATTCTCTTTTAAATATTTATGAGTAGTGGTGTCACGAAAAAAACTTGTCACATTGATCAATAAGTCCTGATATAGAATATCTATCTCTTCGTTTTTTGTTGAAAGTAATTTAGAATACTCCTTTAGTGTTAATATTTTATACAACAACATTCGGCGAATGATACGCCTCTTGATTGTGGTCATTTTATATGCGCCGAAATCAACACCAGTGGTTTTCTTTAATTGGCCAAGAATAATTTTTAAATCGGGATTGCTGTTGTCAATCAGGTCTTCCTTTCCAGCCTGTACAACAGTATTATTTACATAAGGATGTTTACTTAAGCGCTCCAGCTCAAGTGCTATTTCTTTGGGTGATAAAATAAAGTCAACTACTCCAGCCCCAATTGCAGAGTTGGGCATGCTAGCAAATTTTGCAGTCTCATCCTGGGCAAAAGTTAATCCACCTTCGTGCTTTATCGCCTTCATACCAGCCGTGCCGTCGCTTGCACTGCCAGAAAGAACAATGCCTATTACTCTTTCCTTTTGCGCTTGTGCAAGTGATGAAAAAAGAATATCAATAGAAATGGGTGTACTTGTTTCAGAACGCGGGATTAACTTTATGTGCCCGTCAGTGACTTCAATTCCTTTATTGTATGGAATAACAAAAACATTATTGGGTTGAATTAGATCCATGTCGTCAATTTCCTGAACCTTCATTTTTGTCTTTTTCGACAAGATTTCCGTCAACATGCTTTTATGATCAGGACTCAAATGTTGTACATATATAAACGCCATGCCCGTATCGGGAGAAAGATTCATCAAGAGTTCCATCATAGCTTCCAGTCCTCCTGCAGAGGCACCAATGGCAACCACCGGGAACGTGTTTTCCGGAACTTCCTTTTTAGTAGGAGATACTTTTTCTGGTGATTTGGCTTTCATTTTTTATCGGGAATTATAATGGAATCTCCTGTAATCATAAAGTTTTCTGTTTTCGGGAGAGGATTACCTTCCTGCGTAACAAGGGTTAGTGCTTCATAAATTACTTTTTTAAGTTGCGAAAAATCAGAAGGCTTACAGATGTAATAGTGTGCAGCATCTCTAAAAACCGACTTGACTGTTTCCTGCCCTGAGGCAGTTGAGAATATCACAACCGGAAGGCTTTGCAATTTTATACTGCGCTTTATCTCTCCTAAAGAAACGAAACCGCTTTTCAACGGCATATTAAGGTCCAGGAAAAGCACATCTGGTAGCTTACTTCCATTTCCTGTGAGTTCCTCTAGCAGTTGTTCGCCATTATTTACAATGGTAAGACTGGCAGTAACCGGCAACTCCTCCAGAGCCTCTTTGAAAAGCAGACAATCGGCATTGTCGTCGTCGGCAAGAAGTATATTGATGTTTTGGGTAATCATTTTAGTGCAGTTAAGAAAGTTGTAAGGCGAATGGAGTTAAGGTAGTAGACATGTCCGAAAGGAGTGGTCCAATTAGACAATGACGGGTTTGCTCCTACCGGTGAATGAATTATAGTTGCGCGACAATATTTCTGTAAGGGGTACTCCTAAAATCAAGAGAAAAGTGCTAACGTTTAGAAACACACCTTTGGTCGTGATAATCCTCGCTTGATAAAGAACATAACTAATAGTGTTTTTGTAGCTCACTATTGTTGGAAATTCAAGATTGCTAGCAAGCATGGTGGTACTACCAAATTTACAACTATTCTACAGTTATGTAGCAAGGGCAAAATCCCGACAAACAGGACCAAGATCCCTTTGTCCAGGTCAACAAAACCAGCTAAATCCGCTTTTTGATGCTGTGATACCCTCAAAACAAAATTTTCAGCTGGGTGCACGTCAATATTGGCATCTAATTGATGCTGCCCAAACTCATTCAAGATTAGGAAGGTCTGCCCCTTCAATAGAAGCCATTTGCCAGGCAACAAAGGGATAATTGCAATTCTCGATCAAAAATTTATATAATTATGAGTATTTAAATCATCGAGTTAATCATCCAACCTACTTCGCTCTCATCTTGTTGTTCTTTGCCTCATGGGTCACTTCGGCAAGCCCCAAGGCCTCCATCAACGGCGGAATGTACATACCAAAGCGTCCCCGGAATCCTTTTTTAAGACCGTACCAACCGCCTAGCGGATTGCTTTCTGAGCGGCCCCACGCCTCAACTGTTGCCTCTTTGGCCGGCTTTTGCTCATCGGTACTGCCCAGCTCCATCCAATCACCGCTTTTCTTGAGCATCGCGTGCAAATCGTGAAGGCAGCGGATGTCGTAGTGCAGTACCGTTTTACCCACCGTGCACACTAAGATTTCCCTGCCATCTTTGGTATCGTTATGCATAGTGTAGTCGGAGCTCAGCGGGGGTGTTTTGAGGGCTAATGGGGTTTCTTTGGTTCCGATGGAATAAGGCATGGTGCGGAAGTTTGTCGTAAATTTATACAGATAGTGCAATATCCCTCCCTTTTTCCTCGATCAAAGCAAGGCGCGCGACGCTACAGCACTGCGCGTTGTTCCGACCAGTGGTTGGCGGCCTTAAGTTAGGGGAGGTCGCATTTAGGTATACGGACGCTTGGGTTACTGGAGCCAATTGACCGGCCATCAGCCCCACCCTGTCAAAGAGCCAGCAAGAGTTTGAGAGCGACCAACTCTTTGCCTGCTTCTACAACTTGCTGCCCGAAGGCACCAGCAAAGAAGTGGTCTGTCTCGAAACGCGGAAAGATCAGAAGATCACTTTAGTCTGCCCCTGCATATAGCCCGTCGCGACAATATAGGCGCCATCGCGGCACAATGCAGGAACTCCCATGCTTGAAATCACACGATGCCCTGGCACTCTGAAAGCAGGCCACCATCCCTACAGCAGCACTGCGCGGCAACGGGTTTTCGAAAGTCGTTCGGTCAGCCACCTGCTGCCCTATAAATCCCCAGCCAGCAATGAAAAAACGGACGTTGCGTTTACCCGGAACCCGATGAGCACCTCAGCATGCAGTTGGCTCGGCATGTATACGCTATAGAGACCGCAAAAAATGCGCTCCTTTTCTTCCGCGATGGAGCACCTGCATTCCTCACCAAACGATACGATGTACGAAAATAAGATAGCAAATGGACGCAGGAGGATTTTACCGCGCTAGCCAGTCGAACACCGCAGACTCACGGAAAAGACTATAAGTACCTGAGCAATCATCTGGATTTGTTCCGGCTCATGCAAGCCCATGTGCCGGCCTACACGGTAGATGCGCCCAAACGCTATAAACTAATTCTTTTCAACTTTTTTATTTCCAATGGAGATGCACCTTTCAAGAATTTCTCGCTCATAGAGACCCCTTTGGGAGACTTCAAATTGAGTCCTGCCTATGACTTGCTCAACAGTCGCATCCACAGTCAGGATCGTGCTCTTTGCATGAGTGAAGGGCTGCATCCAAAATCCGAAGCAAAGCGAAAAATAGCCGGGCAGTTTACAATTCTGGGCGAAAGGGCAGAAATCGCTAAGCGGCAATTGGATGCAATCTTCGAAGAACTTACGGCTAAAGAAAAGGAGGTGGCTACCCTCATAGACGCATAGTTTCTAAACAAGAAAACGAAACGGAATAATTGGTAAGCCTATCAGCGCCGCTTGAAAAAACTGCTGCCCAAAAGAGGGCGTTTACTAGCCAGGTTAGCTCATTGACCAGACCTATCATGATTGAATTTGTGCCTTGCTGCAACACATTCACGGTACCCAAACCCTGCGCAGCATCTTTCCTTTCGGGCTCTGATAAACAACGAAATAAACCCCCGATGACCATCCCGGTGTCGGGATGGATTGCTGTGTTTGCGTGACTGGGATCTCCATTGTTAGCTTACGGCCTTCAGCATTCATGACCACCAGGCGGGCCTCAGCGTGCACCAAGGAGGCTTCCGTCAACGATACGTTTATGGCGTCACCGCTGCTCCAGGCTTTGAATGCATCCAGGTTTTCTAACGGCAGCCCCTCTATTCCGGTAAAAAGCCAGGGATAACAACTCGCTGAATCACATGTGCCGTCTTCGTTCAACGCTAAGAGCCACGCATCCTGACTAAAACTGGTATCTACGATCCCTCCGTGCCCGGATACGAACAGTTGACCTCCGTCCAGTTCGGCTCGGGTCATGATTTGGACCTTACCATCCGCTTGTGTACCAGAGGGTGTGTACCAATACAAGGCCTCGGCAAGTAGATTAAATCGGTTAATCCGCAAAACAAATGCGTTGTCGTAATTGTCGAAGCGGTCTAAGTCTGCTCCATGGCCTATCAGGATAAACTTGTCATCTGAAGTCTGAACTATTGCCCGGCCCAATCCTCGATCACCTGTTGTATAGAGTTTTGAACCCTTGACATTTAAGCCTCTGTCTAGTTTAATTATAGCAGCATTTGCGATGCCGATATCAGATTGGTAACCGCCCAATAGAATCTCCGTGGAATCAGCAGACAATATGATGTCGGAGACCACCATGTCTGTTATTGTAGTGATTCGGGAATAATCTAAAATAAAGCCCACGGTATCCAGCTTTACTATGTGTGTAACCCTTGAAGAGCCAGGTATGCGCTCCGTCATAGCTAGAATTAAAGTGTCCTCTACACAAACGCATCTAGTAGATGATGTCCAAATACTATCAAATAGAAATGAGCGCCAAACCATTTCACCATTAAAACGGATAAATTCCAGATGCGTTTTCTCTAAGCCAGATGACGCAAAATAGCGGTTGCCTGTGAGCAAGACTCCAGTACTGCTTTTACAAGCATCCCAAAGTTTAGTTTGCTCAGACAACTCTGTATTCACTTGATACTGTATAGTTTGTCCGTCTTCAAGAATAATGTGGCTAAAGTAGCGGCCTCCCTCACCGTCAAACGGCACCAAACTCCCTGTAATAATCCAGGTATCTGGTCCAACACGAGAAATGCCGTTCGGTTCTGCAATTGTATCTACTTTTACATTCAAGTTATGCCACAACACATCACCATTGATTCTGTTGTGCATACTGATGCCATATCCTCCTGCGCCAACACCTATAAAACGAGATGTAGCAAGTATAAAAGAATCTGATACGCTAATGTTATTTATATAATCAGATTCATTGTTGCTAAAATCATAAAGTCTGTTAAACGTCTGGCAAAAAGTGTTGCTACACACGAATAAGAATAATATTATTATACTTTTCATGAAATTAATCTAATGGGCTAAAAAAATTCTGTGCAACTCAATTAGTCCTTTCCCATAGCTAACCTCAAGTAGATATAGACCAGATGGGTAAGGTAAGTCAACAATGACCTGCCCTTTTCTTGGTTCCCAGAATTCAACTACTCGCCCCATCAAGTCATACAGAATAATCCTGTGTATAACTTCACTAGCAGAAACATTCAAGGATCTTGACGTAGGATTTGGGTATACTCTTACTCCGAAATTCTGCGCAATTGAGTTGAGAAGTTTCGGCTGAGGAGAAGGGCTAGAATCCGGTATCCGATGAAAGCGCTTACCCATGTTATGTGCCTGAATGGCTTGGGCTGCAAAGCCCACTCCGTAAGGGGTTTGCGCCACTTGCTCCACTTTGTTGCGTTGGGTGGCCGTCATTTCCTGGAGGGTCTTTCCAGCCGCATAGGTGGTGTAAACTGCGCCATATAGCTTGTAGTACTGCGCATTCTCTGCCTCGTCATAGGGATGACCCTGGTAGACATCCAAATCACTGAGCATCTGAGCAGCGGCACTCAACTGTCCTGTCTCCAAGTAATGAGGAAGCAGAAGTCTTTTGGCCCACAGCGACCCTTCAGCCTCCAATATGGCCTCGGCAAATTCCAGGCTATCCAACTGGTCTAAAGCGTAACTCAATAGCTCCTGGTAGGCATGCATGCGAAGCGGAGAAAAAATTATGGTGTCAGTAGTCTCAATTAAAGTGTCGAGAATAACAGTAGCCATGCCTTCGCAGTCTACAAGCCAGCAGTCCAGTAAACTTGGGCATGAAAGCAGGTCAGCCTCGTCCATTTCACATTCTACAAAATCGCTTCCCAAATTATGCTTTGAACTCTCTGAATAAGTTAAACCCGGCTGCCCACTCGCATAATATACCGGATTCACTAATTCCTTTCTCACATTGTAACTGCTCCCCAGAAAGATGTTGTTTGCCGTACCACCCTGTAAGCAGGCAGATCCAAAATCCGCCAGGGTATCCAGCAAAAGCGCTTCCTCATGAAGGGGATTTAACCGATAATCCGTGTTCCTTTGGGATTCAAGCGTATCACAGCGCAGCAAAACGTGCCGGTTGTCCCCTTCCGTCTGGATGCCAATGGCATAACCTTGCAGGCGATTAAAAAAACTGGAGCCACCGCCAAGACCGCTGTTTCGCATAGCCATGGCATAGGGATAATTATCCGCACTCATCGAATCGCTCAAAAACTTGTTGTCGGCTACACGGAACATTTGGCTTCCTAAAAGATACACCGCATAGTTGGAGTCTATAACCAAGGGACTATACATGGGAGGAATGTCCTCATCAATGTACTGAAGCGTTGGCACAGAAAAGGTGTTCCCTACCACGCGATCCAGTCTTCCACCCCGCACCGTCACCGGAAAATAAGTCTCCGCAATCGTGTTGTTGGTAAAATGCAGCCTTCTGTTCAATCCTGAAAAGGTATAGACATCTGCTGTTCTGGTCAGACCCGAAAACGCGCAACTGTCGGCCGTAATCGATGAATTGATCGCGGTAATGCCGGTTCCCCGGCGGTAATCCGGATATTGGTCATACAACTCGTTCGAAAAAGTGCTTTGGGCAATGCGAACCCCGGAGCGATTATCCGCAACAACGTGCTCTATTTGAACATCTCCTTCAAACAGGTACTTCTCCTTGATGGTGGTAGCAAAAGTAGCGTTGCGGATATAGCCCAAATGCGGCCCATTGTACGCCGCAAACTTGATGTCAATGCGGTTGTTCAGAAAGTGGGCCGAGTCAATTTCGACATAGCCGCCTGCATACGTAACATCTTCCGGGCAAAACATGCCATCCGGGCAAAAGCCCCCGGCGTAGAGGCCAACCCTGGAGCGGGATATTGTCGCTCCATTGATCATCCGCACACCGCCCTGGTTGTCTGTGGTGGCCAAAGGCGAAACGATGTCCGGGTCGCCCTCCACTTCAACGCCGTCCCAGAGGCGGTCACAGTCTAATGAGGTTAGCAACGCATTATCCAACAGCAACTTTCCGCCCGGCTCCACCACAATGCCCGAACGCTTGCCTACCCGGTCTGAATCTGAGAAACGAACGGTACAGTTTCGAATGTTCAACACATTGCCCGGCTTTACGCGGATCAAGCCGTTGACTGTAGCATCATAATTCACCGTTGTATTATCCGTTACGTTGTAATTGTTGGCAACGGTGTATTCCTGCACGCAACGGCAGTTGTTGCACAAACCGTTGTAGCTCAGCGAATCAATCGTGCCTCCGTTATTAACCAGCATGTAGTTCCCATAGGTGCCTTCCGGATAGAAGGAAAAAACCGCACCGCTGTCCACGCGAATAACCATGTCATACAAATAGACGCATGGCTGCACAAATACCCTACTGCCAGACCGTAAAATGTACTGGGAAAGCTCTAAATCTGTCGGTACGATGACAGACTGCGCCGGAACGCCTTCAGGTTCGCACCAGGAAGAAGTGTCAACTTCGGCTTCGGTAGCGTAAACGCCCCGGACGGTTTGGAAAGTGTAGCCTGAGGGAAAGACCAGGCTGTCGGCTTCAATATACACCTGTGACGGATTGTAAATTTTCCTTTCTGTTGAATTAATCTTAGTCAGATCCAAATTTTCTTCTACAAAGTAGTGGTGCAGTATGCCCTGGGTTTTTATCAACAAATCAGGATCGACCGTATCTTCCTGAAAACCAGCAGGCAACCTGCAACCCTCTTGCATTTGAAGCCGGATCCTGAGGTACGAATAATCTGACGGCCTTGCATAATCAACCGGCTCATTGCTGCTGTAATCACAATGTGGAGAGGGAATATTGCAATACACGTCTTCGAATTCGTCGGTCAATGGGGTAAAATCAACAGAACCTGGAAAGTAATTCAGGGTGTTTAGTGCATTGCCCGCCGCTTCAAGAGAGTCCGGGAGAATGACTTCCATTCGTATTGCCACATCATGAACACCTGCACCACCGGAGCCCTCGAAATTCACATCCCGAAATGGATAGCGTCGCATTCCTCCTCTGGTAAGGTCAACAATAAAGGCTATGGAATCAACCTTGCGAGAATTGGGATGGTCTGTAGCGTGGATGTATAGGGTGTGCCGCAGAATGGTGTGCGGCAAAAACTTTGTGCCAAAAGAGGCTGGTGCATTTGAAGTAAAAGAATTGGAGGCCAGCGTTAAAGGCTCATTGATGTCTACTGCATAACTTGCCGGAGGCCCAAGTTGTTGCCCATTGAGGTTGCCCGTTCTGGTAAGAGGGTAGTTTAGGGTATCAAATACGGCTGTTAAAAGCCGAGTTACCGAATCCGCTGCAAGTGTGCGTGGTTTGTCCGTTACAAAAGGAAAGGATACCGCTTCTATGCGCCAGGAGCGATACAAACCACTCCAGGGCAGGGTATCTGTAAACCAAAAAGGTATAGACGCTGGCCGCTCATCCCAGTACCACTGATACTCCCCATCAAGCGCTGCTGAGCAATTGGCACCAACATCATCAAATAAACTTGCAGAATCCCCAGTAAAATCCTGATATAGGTTGAGGTCATTCTGTGCGGAGGCCCCTAGCGGACACACACACACACACACACACGGCGTTAAATATTAATGAATATGCAATGTTTAAACAGTTATTTTTCATAGCACAAGATTTTTTTCAACCCATATCATTCAAATATACACCTACAATCCAAAAAACCAAAAGAATCGCATAAATAAGTCAATTTTATTCCTCAACCCTCGGCAGAACCGCGTACGTTACGGCTCCGCTGCGGTGTAAATCCACCAAAAAACTTTGCGCAGGTTCAAAATCCAGCGTTAGGGTTACTTGATTTCCAAAAGCCTGAATTGTTATGCTTTCCCTCCGGGGAAGGGCTTTCGCAGCCTGACCCAGTTCCATAGGATACTTAATGGTATGGGCGTCTGGATGGGGAACAAACACGCGCAAACGGTCGCCGAGGTCGCGGGCCCAAAATAGGTCCACCCCCCGCACCAACGGCGGTGGCAACATCAAATCCTCCAGTGCCCGCACCACCGACGGCCGCGCCAGCAGCCGCGCTAAATCCGAAGCATACGCTGCCCGCGCTACTGCAGACGGGTTCGCAGGAACCTGCAGCATCGCAATCGGCAAACCGGCTGCCGCCAGTCGGTCCAACACCACCAGCGAAGCCGCATCCAAAAAAGCCACATCCACCACCAGCGCGGAAAACACCTGCTCGCCGATCAACAAACGCTCCGCCTCCACCCGCGCCTGCTCCAGGAAGGGTCGGGACACCCACAACGGCTGATGACCAGCTAACGCTGCCGCAGGTTGCACATAGCGCATTTCGAACTGCGCCCAGGAACCCGGATGGCTCGCCAAAGGCTCCGGGTACTCGCCAGCGCGCCAGGCGTCTTCCAGCGGTAAATACACCGCCACTTGCGACGCGGCCTTTCCCTCTTTGAGTGCAGCACTAACCCGCTGCAGGTAGGCATTAAACGACGGCAGCGAGGCCGCCAAACGCCCATCCGGACCCACATGCACAGAGGCAAAAAAGCGCTGCGTATCCGGTGGCGTGTTGAAGGGCATACCATGCCAAACCATCTGGTTTACCCCGTTGGCAAACAGCGCATCGGCCAGCAACTTCAAATCGCGCACGTCCTCCCGACCCTGGTGCTGGCCCGGACCAGGCCAGCGCTTCCAACCGTAGAGGCAGGTGAACGTCTCCGCGCTCACATCAACCTTGCCGCTCAACGCGGCCGCAGAAGCGGGAATTCTGCTGAACGAAGGCGGGTAAAGCAGCGCCTCCGACTCGGGCACATCCACTGCGGCATAAGCCTGAAGCAAGTCCACAGGTGCACCGGCGCATTGCGCGCGCGTAAAGCTCCCATGCTCTGCAGCCTTTCGGGCGAAGGGCTTATAAAAGCCTTGCAACGCCAGTTCCGCCACCAGACTTCGGTAATCGTACAGCACGGCCTCCGAGCCGGGGCGGTACAAGGAGTCCATCCAGGGGTTGACGTCATACCCAAAGCGCGCCGCAAACTGGCTGTCCAGACCGGCCGTCCAAAGTTTTTCCGAGTGAACCTCCCAGGAATCACAAAACCAGCCGGTCTGGCGGCCTTGCCCACTGGCTTGTTCCAGCGCGGGCTGCAAGCCCTTTACCATCCTGTTCGCATACCGGTCAAACGCATCAGCGTCCAGGTGATTGAGCACGCGGCCCCGCACGGGATGCTCCCAGGACAAGCGCAGAAATTGCGCCGTAGCCGTATCCCCGTAAGTGCGCGATGCGTCGCGCGACGGCACAAAACTTCCACCGAAAGGCCAAAGGGTACCAAAGGTAAAGTCAAGCTGCAACCCCAGGCTATCGGCACAGTGCTGCGCATAGGCCACGGACTCCGCCCATTCCGGGCCCAGGTAGGCATGGCGTGACGCGTCCGTTTTGCCCGCGTAGGGGTACACAAAGGCAAGCTCCACACCACCAAAGCCGTTGGCCTGCAACCAGCGCAATTGCTCGCGGACATCGGCGTGCTGCACCGTGTCGGCGAACCACCACCAGCGCGTCAGCGGCCGCGAGTCCGGGTAATGCCAGGTCGAAGGGGGTTGCGCAGCCGTGGCGAGACCGCAAAATATCCACACAGCAAACAAAAATTGGCGGTTCATGGCCGGAAAATTACGGGCATCCGTTGTTTTGCTGCATGAACCGGATGAACGCATTCCCAGAAGCCCGGCGATTGGGCCTGGTGGCGATGATAGTGCTGCTCGCTGCTGTGAATGTTTTCGCCCAAAACCCGCTGACGCCCGAAGGCCGGTTTCTGGCTGATCCGGCCGTGCGCATGGGGGCTGATGGCACGCTCTACGCCATCGGTTCGGTTGACGTGGAGGCCGACGGCTATTGCTCTACCCGCTATGCAGTGCTGGCCTCGCGTGACCTGGGCCTGACCTGGACTTGGCACCCTGATGTGTTTTCTTCAGCGGGCCAAGGGCCGGGAGGTGTGGATGGGCAAATCGATGGCGTGCCCTACAACGACCGCATCTTGTTTGCACCCGACTGGCTGCCTGGGCCAGACGGGTGGACCCTTTACTATTGCCAACCGGATCGGGTAAACGCAGAAGGTGTGGCCACAGCGTCCGGACCACTGGGACCCTTTACCGGCGGGGAACCCTTGCCCACGCTGGGGTATGCCGAAATTGACCCCGCCGTTTACCGCGACGACGACGGCAGCGTTTACTACCTCTGGGGCCAGTTCAGCGTCAAGATGGCGCGCCTGCAACCCGATGGCCGATCGCTGGACAGCGCGACCCTGGTCAAAGACCTGCTCACGGAGCGCGAACACGGTTTTCACGAAGGGGTGTCCATGGCCAAGCGCAATGGCCTTTACTACCTGGTCTACGCCTACATGGGCCGCGCAGACCGGCCTACAGGGCTGGCCTGGGCCTGGAGCCGTCAGCCTTTCGGACCTTACGCTTTTGGCGGTGTATTAATTGACAACGACGGTTGCGATCCGGCAACTTGGAACAACCACGGCTGCATCGCCCCGCTGGACGCCGAAGGGGAGCAGTGGGCTGTATTCTACCATCGGGCTACACAGAGCTCGCAGAGTATGCGCAAGGCCTGCGCCGAGCCCATTGCGTTTGATGCCGAAGGCCGTGTGGCCGAAGTGGAAATGACCTCGCAGGGGCTGGGTCCGGCGCTTTCCGCACATCGCCGCATTGAGGCCCGGTTGGCTTGCCTGCTGCACGGCCAGGGGCGTGTGGGTCCGCTGCCACACGCTTCGGAGTCTGAGGCGTCGCTCGCACCTGATTCCATGTCGGGCGAAGGGCTTATCGGCTTCGGGCACCGCGATCGGGCGGCCTTCAAGTACCTGGACTTTGGCCAGGGGGTTGACTCTGTAAGGCTGCGGGTGTTGGCAGCAGAAAGCCCGGCCACCTTGCTCCTTCGGCTGGATCAGCCCTGGGGGCCTGTGATTGCCCGCGTGGAATTACCTGCGTCTTCACAATGGCAAAGTGTTCAGGCGGCGGTCAGTGGGGCGGTGGCGAAGGGGGCTCTTTCCACAGCGGGAGCAGCCAGCGCACCCGAAAAAGTAGCGCAGGACCGGCCGGGCCCTTCGCCCGAAAATCAAGCACATGCCCTTTGGGTACAGGTGGTTGTGCCAAACGACAGCGATGCCACGCTCGCGCTCGACTGGTTAGAGTTTTGGTGAGGCCTTTAGGCCACGCTGCTACCAGGTAATGAACCATTGCAGGGCCGTCCAAAGCGTGTGCTCTGTTTTGCCGCTCAGAAAGCTGTTGACCCGGTAGTCCAGGCCAAGCTCAATTTTGCTGTTGTCGGTGAAGGCGTAGCCGAGGGTTGGGATGGCGCGTATTTCCAGGTCTGTGCTGTTGGCCTGCCAGGCTTGCAGGTATTCGTTGCCCAATTTCAGGTAGGGTTCGCGTGGGTCAAGTTCCTGCCCCGAAAGGGGCCATTCCGCAACAAGGCGATAGCGCAGCCTGAAAACCGGAGGCTCCTGCTCAGAAAAAGTCTGGTCGCTGCTAACCCGGTGCGCCAGGCGAACACCGGTAAGCGGCTGCACCGCTGTGAATTGCTGAACCGTCCGGTGAGCATTATCGCCAGGGCGCAACCGCAAAACATAGCCGGCTGCCACGCTGTGCGCAAGGCCTACCTTTCGAGATCCCAGCAGAATAAAATCGGTTAACACATAATCAGGATCCCATGCGCTTTCCTGATCCACGGCCGGCTGCCGCAACAGGGCCCGCGATTCCACTTTCGCATTCAAACCCCAACCCTGGTCAAACTTGCGGTTGATGTTGATCGCTGGCAAAAATCCCAACTCAAAACTGCTTTGCGCAATCGCCGGCTGCATAGGGCCAAACAAGATGAGCAGCCCAAGGAACAGCCAATGCTTAGTACGCAAGATTGTCCGTGTTTCTGAGGAGAATGGTTGCGGTTTGCAGCATCCGCCCCTGTTCATCAAAAAGCACTTCGTGGAGGGCCGGACCTTCCGCGGTGCGCACCTGAACAACCACTTCGTAGCGCAGCATGACCTTTTTCAAGGTGTCCATAACCAGGATGTGGCTGTTTGCGCCTCCGCCAGCATCGACTGGGTTGGTTGCAGACCATTGTTGCCAATGTTCCTGGATGGCAGGCAAACTTCCGCTAAGTTGCTCTTGAACTTTGCGCAAGCGATGCCTCAGGTAAGTGCTGTCAAAGTGAGCTTCCATGCCTACCGAGGCAGGCTGGGGAACTTCTTTCCACTTAAGCGCAATTTCAACATCTTCTAAAACACCTTGCTGATTGAATTCTACACTGTATTGCCTGCCTTCCAATGCATACTTGGCCTCAAAGGAGATCCCCTCCAAACGCTGTTCCTGGTACCACTTGATTCGGGAACCAGACGAAATTGCTTCTACGACCAAGCGGGCAGAATCGGGTACGACCTGCTCGGTGATTCTGCGCTCCTGTTCGAACTTGACTTGTGCTGTGAGCGGGGAAAATAGAAATATACCAGAGCATATTAAAATCACAACTTTATTATATGTATATATTTTGTGCTTAATTGTATTCATTAGATTTAACAAAACACCATGAGAAAATCCCTCTGACATAACTGCCAATTTAACTTGCAGAAAACTAAGCCCAAAACTCTGAACTTGAGGGCTATAAACAATTCCCTTCTCTAGAAAACGAACAACTAATGTCTATTATCGATCAACTGGACCGAGCTTAAGTAGTTCCCTTCGCGGCCAAAAACCGAAAAAGTCCAAGGATTGGCGAGCCACTTGAGATTGCTAAAATAAACATTCACTTTATATTGTTTCAATCTATTCATACTGAAAATCATACTTTCTTTCAAGAAACCTATAGCCCATGAAGGAAACAAGTACGTTCAATAGATGAAACTCAGCCATACTGCAGTTGTTGTGAAATAGAGGTTGCCAAGATGTTCCGCAAGGAAGATTTTGAAGCCTATTGGATCACATCTTACCAAACCAAAGCTATACCAAACAATTGGCGACCTTTTACCTTGAATGCTTCAGAATTGCCAGATTGGCTGCAAATACTGGACCAGGAAATTCGCCAAACATTCGCCAAACAGCAAGGCTGAAGAAACGAAGTGGATTACCAGATGTCGTTGCCTGGAAGCCGGTAAATCCAATAGAAACAGTATATTTTATAGAATGTAAACACCGCGGTGCAATCATTGGACAAATTCAGGAAGACTGGATAAGCACTGCTGTGCAAATTGGTCTTAACCCGAATCAATTTGCTCTCGTTGTCCTTGATATCAAACTCGTTAAATCATAGATCTCCGGTCATAAATTGCACCAATACCTCCGAGCCAACACAATGCGCCAACTCCTCTTCATTCCACTCTTCTGCTGGTGCATTTCCCTTGTCCATGCCCAAACCCTTCCGCCACCTGATACAACCACGACATCGATGTGCCGGATAAAAGCGACATAGGCCAAGGAATCCAGGCCTTTTACGAGTATATGCCTATTCGCATGCCGGATTCGCTGCACCCAGAGCGGCTGTACCGGAGCTTTTCTTTTGGCGGAGTGGCCGATCTGCACGTGATGGACATGTTTTACTTCCGTGGCGCGGAAATGCACCCGGACGGTTCGGTTTCGGTGCTTGGTTTGCATCAGGAGGCCTGGCTCCAAGAGCAACTGCGCCAGTCAAGGGGTACCTGGCAATTGCTGAGCAACCAGGCACTCATGAGCGATTGGCTAAGCCAGGGCACCCCCAAATTCATCCGCAATCGCGCTAACCCTCACCACCGCTGGGTCAACTTTACGCAACACGGTTATTTTACTGTGGCGCTCAGCCCGGAAAAAGTTGAGGTAGATGTCTTTTTTGTGCCTATGAATCGCATCACCAACCAGCAAAAACTGGGCAAGCGCATGACTGTGTTAGCAGGCGAGGGGCATTGGGAGCGCTGAACAAGTTCGCCGAAAAGCAGACAGTCCGCCAATTCAGGCAAGAATCCGCCCATCTTCCATGCGAATAATCCGGTCGGTCTTTTTGGCAAAATCGTCGTCATGGGTAACAATGAGCAGCGACAGATTCCGCTCCTTTCCAAGCTGCTTAAAAATGTTAAACACGTTGTCCGCATTGTGACTGTCCAAATTTCCCGTGGGCTCGTCACCCATAATAATCATGGGGTTGTTGATTAATGCTCTGGCGATGGCAACCCGCTGCTTTTGTCCACCAGAAATTCTGCTGGCGAGCTTATTTGCCTGCTCGGCTATATCCAGCAAGGTCAGCTTCTCCAGCGCATCGGCACGAATCTCCTCCGCGGTTCTTCGGCCTAACTTTTGCGCGGGCAACATCACGTTTTCCAGGATGGTAAATTCGGGCAGCAAATAATGGAATTGAAAGACAAATCCGATGTGTTCGTTGCGCACCTTAGCCAATTCGGCGGGCGATTGGCCAGTAAGCTTACTTCCCTCCAGGAACAGATTGCCAGTGTAATCCCGGTCCATGGTCGACAAAATGTACAGCAACGTGGACTTGCCGCATCCCGACTTGCCCATAATGGTCACGAACTCGCCCTTTTCCACCTGGAAATTAATGTCCTTCAATACCTGAAAATCCACCGGATCGGTGAAGGATTTACTGATGCCCTGAGCTTTTAAAACAGGTTCCATCTTACTGGCCTCGTAAAATTTCAACCGGATCTATTTTCTCAGCGCGCAAGGCGGGTAGGTAGCCGGCAAAAAAGGTAGAAACCATAGCAAACACCATTCCGATCACATAGTACAGCGGATTAAAGTTGACGGGAAAAGTTTTTATCGTGGGAAGGGCATCCGTCTCAAATGGCGAGTGATCGATTAAAACAGAAAAGAAATAGCCGGCAACCAACCCAATGACGCCCCCGACAAACCCGATGACCAAAGCTTGCAAAATGAAAATCCATTTGACATCCCTGCCAGAAAATCCTGTCGCTTTTAAAATGGCAATGTCATTCATCTTCTCGTAAATAACCATATTCAGAATGTTGTAAATGCCAAATCCCGCAACAACAAGTAATGTTATGGATACTGCATAGGTGATCAGGTTGCGGATGGAAGTCCCGGTTTCAAACTGCGCGTTGGCACTTTTTATATCAACTGCCCTGATGTTGAACTGCCGTTGCAAGCGCACGGCCATAGGGGGAGCGTTCTCTATATCGTATAGCTTCACATTGATGTCGGTAATGTAATTTCTGGACTCCCCTAAAATACGCTGAGCAGTGACCAGATTAACATAACTTTGCTTATCATCAATTTCAGCCAAACCACTCTGGTAAATGCCGACAATCTGCAAAGGGAAAATACCACCTCCCACGGTACTGATTTGAATCTTGTCGCCCAGTTTCGCAGACATTTTTGAAGCGATACCGGCCCCGAGTAAGATACCGTTCTGATCATTTTCCAAAGCGCGGGCACTGCCTTCAACAATATAGTCGCTCATGTTGAACAAGCGCTCTTCGTCTAAAATATTGACCCCGTAGACCACACCGTTAAGCTCTATAGATCCGGAAATGTAGAATACCTGCGCCATCACTTGCGGTGTTACTCCTTTCACTTCCGGCAATTCTTCCAGGTAATTGATGATAGGAAGCGCATTATGCACCCGCTTCAGGCTCTGCTTAGGCTTTATGGAGTGCACGACATTTATTCCTTCCTTGTATTCGTCTGCTAAATCAACGGGCTGGTGCTCGCTGGGCCTGATTTCATTAAACAGGTGAATATGCGGTGTTCTGTTCAGGATTAATCCATCCAAAAGACCATTGAGGCCCGTCATAAAACTGACCAGAATGATGAAGGTGCCAATGCCAAAGGTTACCCCAAGCGCCGCAACCGTGGTCTGCTTTTTCCGGGCAAGCAAGTGCTTTTGGGAAATGCGCAAAAGAATAGACCAGTTCAACCTAATTAGGTTTTGTTAAAACAGCAGCCGCATCCAATCCTGAGAGAATTTCCACCCTTTCCAAATTCCGAATTCCGGTAGTGACCGAAACTGTGTCGCCATTGGCAATTACCCGATTTCCCTCAAGTAAATAAACCAGCGGGATGGTCATGGCCTTTTCCTTTTCTGTGATCAGAATATTGGCCTCGCCCGCCAGTCCATAATACAGTTTAGGAGGCGCCGTTTCAAAGACAGCCTCGGCTTTGAACGTCTGCGTGCGCTCATCTTTCTTTAAATAAACTTTGGTCAAACGAGCATTAAAGACCTCATTGCCATAGGCATCCAAATTGACCAAAATCTTCTGGTCCGCTGCAATGCGCGTTATGTCCACTTCGTCCAATCTAAGGTTGAGCAGGTAATCCTCCTTGCTGCCAATGGTTGCCAAGGCTGTTTGCGGGGTCACCAACTCTCCAGCCTCAATAAAGACATCATAGACCGTTCCTGAAAGCCGGCTGAGTACTGCAAACTCACCTGCGTTTGATTGCGCCAATTTATAATTGTTTTCCGCCTGCTCCAATTGAGTCTGCAAGTCATTGCGGGTGCGATTCACTTGATTCTGCAACCGGCGCAGATTGTTTCGGGAGCCTTCCAGAGCAAGTGCGCGCTTTTCCAAATCACTTTTTGAACCAATCTTCTGCTCCCAAAGGTTTCGCTGACGGGCGTAGTTCAACGAATCGTTGCGAACCACCGATCGCGCATTCGAAATTTGGGTTCGCAAATCATCCAGAACCGTTTGATTGCCCCGCAAGTTCGCTCTGGCCAGTTCAACGGTGGCCAAAGCATTGCTCACATTCAATGCCGGATTCTCATTTCGAATCCTGAACAACAGTTGACCCGCGACCACAGAATCACCTTCCTCCACCAGCACAGCATCCAAAATTCCCGTAGCGTTGGCATTGGCCTGATAAAGAAATTCCGGCTCTACAATCACAGAAGCGTATACCGACTCGGTGAGGGGGCTTATGGTTGGTATTATCGTTTCTGGTGAGTCCCGACACGAAACGATTAAGGGGAGTAAAAAACCCAGGCATAAACGGCCTGCAGACGTCAACATCGAACTCTTCACATCAATGCCCTTGAGTGGCACCCCAAACTAAGCCTTTTCAGTGAATACAAATTGACGGCATCCCTGTAGAAGGTTCTTATAATTGCCCACCATTTCGGAACTTTAAGGCTGTGAGCCAAACCCTGAACACCCGCTGTTCTGAAGACGTCGCCGAAGCCGTTGCCCTGCTTCGCCAGGGTCACCTTGTGGCCATCCCCACAGAAACGGTGTACGGTCTTGCGGCAAATGCACTGGACGAGGGAGCCGTTGCCCGCATTTTTGCGGCCAAAAACCGGCCACACTTTGACCCGCTGATCGTGCACATTGCAGCCGCAGAGCGCCTAGGTATGGTCGCAAAAGACATTCCGGAGCCCGCGCTGGCGTTGGCTCGCGCATTTTGGCCCGGACCGCTGACGCTGGTTTTGCCTCGGCAGGCGAACATTCCCGACCTGGTCACGAGCGGTTTGGACACAGTCGCCGTGCGCGTGCCGGATCATCCGCTGACGCTCCGGTTACTCCGCGAACTTGACGCACCCCTTGCGGCTCCTTCGGCCAACCCCTTTGGGTACATCAGCCCCACTACCGCCCAGCATGTCTTGGATCAGTTGAGTGGCCGCATCGCTATGGTGCTTGATGGTGGACCTTGCCGTGTAGGCCTGGAGAGCAGCATTGTCGGTTTTGACGGCGATAAACCGCTGCTGTACAGGCTCGGAGGTTTATCGCGTGAGCAGATTGAAGCCGTTATTGGTCCGGTGCAAATGGCCCTGAACCAGAGCGGCAATCCGCGCGCCCCCGGGCAGCTCAACAGTCATTACGCCCCCCGCACTCCGCTCCTGCTCGGAGAACCGGCTCTGCTAGCCTGGGAGCACCCTGGCCGTCGTTTGGGCTACCTGGCCTTTCGAACCCCACCGGAAGGACCCTGGATGACCGGTCGTCTGCTCTCTCTTAGCGGTGACCCCGAAGAAGCTGCCCGCAACCTGTTTCGCTACTTGCGCGAACTGGATGCCGAACCCCTGGACTACATCCTGGCCGAGCGCTTGCCAGACGCAGGTCTCGGTGCCGCGATCAACGACCGGTTGGAACGGGCAGCGCAGCACTGAGGGCAAAAAGCTGAACCACAGGACCGCCGCCTATTCCCATCAAAACCCTCCATGCCCTGCTTCCGTATCTTTAATCCATGAAGGTTAATTTCATTCTATCAACCCTATTGGCAGTATTCTGCGCCACGGCAACCGCGCAAATCAGCATCAACAGCACCGATTTTCCCGCCGCTGGCTCCAGCTTCCGGCTTAGCCTGGCGGACACCCTGCTCGCACTGGATCCCGAGCCAACCGGCGAGGCCTTTACCTGGGACTTTTCATTCTTGGAACCGTTGTCCCAATCGGAAGAGAACTGGGTAACTCCATTTGAAACTAATATTCTTTACTTTTTTCTTTTTGGAACATCCAATTTGGCGCAAGAAGTCTCGGTTCCCGAAATCCCCGGATTGGAATTGACCGATGCGTTCAATTTTTACCAACGCAATTCCGGCAACTTCTCCCAAACTGGCCTTGCCGGCTTGTTTACCGGCATCCCGATTGTTATCTCCTTTGAAGATGCCGATCGCATTGCGGCCTTTCCCCTGAATTACGGCGACACGGACAGTGACGCCTCCGCCTTTGAATTCGAAGTGCCCACCATTGCCGCCTTGCGCGAAGAGCGGCAGCGCGAAAGCGAAGTGGACGGCTGGGGAACGCTGATCACCCCTTTCGGAAGTTTTGAAGTACTGCGGCACAAATCGATTGTAAACATCCGCGATTCGCTGAGCGGATCGCTTGGCGAGTTTGTCCTGGCGCGCCAAACCATCGAATACCGCTGGCTTGGTGCCGGGTCCGGCATGCCGTTGCTTCAGATTGACGTGCAGGAAGTGGCGGGCGCATCAGTGATCAGCCGCATCGCTTACCAGGACAGCCTGCGCAGCGACGAACCGCCCGTTGGGCTGCAAAATCAGGCAACAAGCGGCTGGAGCCTTTCGCCCAACCCGACGTCTGGCAACAGCCTGCTACGCGGCCAGCTCAACAGTGACGCCGTCCTGGCATTCCAACTCCTCGACGCTTCCGGCCGCCTCATCAAAGAATGGCCCACGGTCCACACACCTGCTGGCGCGTTCGCTATACCGCTTGATCTGTCCGGTTGTGCCCCCGGCCTGCACTGGCTCCGGACCAGCAGCCTCAAGACTACCCTTTCGGGCCAAGGGTTTCTGCTGTACTTGCAACCTATATTGATTCATTAAGGCCCACTGGAATCAGGCCGCCCCCTCTACTCCAGCTTCGTCAACGCTGTGTCACGTTTTCGCCAATCCACACGGGGGAAGGGCCGCGTTGCGTTACACAGCTATTAACTTGCGAAAAAAAACAACCGTAGAAACCAAGTCGGATCGCCGGCACTGGAGCAAAATTTTTAAGAGTTCCAATCGGGCCCAAGACGCCATAAATCCTACGCCCGATGCCGCGCCGGAATTTATGGACCGCCTTCGCAAGGAGCGATCGCGCACGCAGGTGCACTTTTTGATTGGTTTGGTTCTGAGTATTGCGGCGGTGCAAAGCGCGTTCACCTGGAAAGTGAACCGGTTGCCGAATACACCGCTCCCCAAAGACAACGAGCTTAACATAGACTTGGTAGAAATGATGGAGCCGGTTGTCGAAAAAAGAGAGGAGCGGAACCAACCAGAAGCTCAGCCCAACACGTCCAGCTTATTGCTGGACTTGAGCGAAATACTCCTGACCAACAAAACACTGCCGCTCAGCCAACCGGAGCCCCTTCCCTTGATGGAGAGGGCCATTCCGGTCCAGCGCAGCGACGATGAAGTAGACGATCCTTTTGAATTGAGGAATTGAGGCAAGTGCGTCCCTAAGGGAAGCCAGGAGAAGCCCGGATACAAGGCTTGCCCAAATTTTGACACGGGAGTTTACTTCTGTAAATGAGGATGTCAAAATTTGGGCGTAACGCAGGAGCTGGGCTTCTCCTGGCTTCCCTTACTTGTACCCCGCCTGCTGCAACAAATACCTGGCCCGATCCGGGTCAAACGTAAAGCCCTTGACCTCTTGGTGCGGGTACTGCGGGTAAGATGGCGGAACGATGCCATAATTCGCAGGAGCCGCATTTCCCTTGAGCACAAAGTCGCAGATTTTGTCGCGGTCAATGGCGTAGTTGAAAGCCTGGCGCACCAGCGGGTTGCTGAAAATGCCGTCGGGATCGGGGTGCAGAAAGCCGTAGTATTCCACCATCATGTTCTGCACATACTGGAGTTGGTACTGGCTGAATTCCGGCGTGAGTTTGCGCTCGGGTCCGCTTCGATCCACGATTTGGTCGTACATGTCCAGGGGCAACCGGAATTTTAGGTCGAATTCGCCTTTCTGGAACGACAACATTTCGGACTTTTCTTCGGAGATAAAGCGCACGTTGATGCCGTCCAGGTAGGGGAGTTGGTTGCCGTTTGCGTCTCGGCCCCAGTAGTTCTCGTTGCGCACCATCACCACATTGTCGTTGTCTTTGACTTTGCGCATCAGGAAGGGGCCTGTACCCACCGCTTTGGCGCGCATTTCGGTGCCGTATTTCTCGTAAGCTTCTTGTGGCCACACCGCACAAAAAGGCATACTGAGCATGCTCAGAAAGGCGGCAAACGGTTCGTTCAATGTTATCTGAAAGGTGTAATCATCCAAGGCGCGGACGCCGGCTATTGACAGAGCATCGGCGCTCTTAGCCCCGTTGGCATCGTAGTAATCCCGGGCTCCTTTGATGCGATCCACAAAAAAGCTGAAGCCTTTGTTGGCACCATCCGGCGTGCAGAGCTGGTCAAAGCAATAGACGAAATCCTGCGCGGTGACACCGCGGCCCTTTCCCCCGGAAAAAGAAGGGTCATCGTGAAAACGAACATCCCGGCGAAGCTTAAACGTATACACGCGGGCGTCATCCGAAATTTGCCAGCTTTCGGCAATGCAGGGCTTAACAGCCAGCGTAGTGTGGTCCAGTGTGACCAACCCTTCGTACACCTGATTGACAATGCGGTGCCCCACCACCTCGCTTATATTGAGCGGGAACATGGAGCGCAGGTACTGTGTTTCATTGTAGCGGAAAACACCGCCGCGCTTGACGCCACCGGGCAGGGGTTTGAGGTCGGCATTATAAGGATTGTCCGGGTGGTTGTCCATCCAGACTTCGGTGAACAGGCGATACTCCATCGGGTTCTGCGGGCAGTTGCGCACATAGGGCTGCAAGAGCCTGTGGTCAATGTTGTAATACAGCGGAAGCATGGCAGCGTCCTGCACCAGCAACTGATCAGCCTGGCGGTAGAGGTCCATGCGGGCGGTTTCATCTACCGTTCGCAGCGCGCGCACAAACAAGGTGTCAAAAGCCGCGCTTTGGTAGCGCACCGAATTGATGTACGAATTGGTGCTGAGCTCGGGCGGCACATGGGCGCCGTACATCAGGTTGAGAAAGTTCTCGGGATCGGGATAGTCGGCCACCCAGCCTGCGCGCCAAAAGCGGGCTTTTCCAGATTCAAGGTTTTCGTAGTGCTGGGCAAATTCCACTTGCTGAATTTGGACGGTGATGCCCAAATTTTCCTGCAACATTTTCTGAACAGCCTCAGCTACCTGAGCATTGCGGCCTCCGCCTGCGTTGATCTGCAGAGTAACCACTGGAAAATCCTTAGCCTGGCCAGAATCAGACCCTGAATCACCGCCCGAACCGCAAGCAGGGGCCAGAAAACTGAAGACCGCGAGAATCGCGATCATAACATAATTTTTATTGTGCATAACTAATAAAATGTTGTGTTGCAGAAATTTAACTTTTTTCGGTTCACCAACCCGGCAGTTCCAAATCTACCGTAATGGGGCAATGATCGCTGTGGTGAGCATTGGGTAAAATGGCAGCCGCTTTGATGCTTGCAGCCAGCGGTTGCGAAACAGCATGGTAATCAATGCGCCAACCCTTGTTGTTGTTGCGGGCATTGGCCCGAAAACTCCACCAGGTGTATTGATGCGGCAATTCCGTATAGAAATGCCGAAAGCTGTCCACCATGCCGCTGGCAAAAAAGCGCCCCATCCAATCGCGCTCTTCAGGCAAAAAGCCCGAGGAGTTTTTATTGCCCACCGGATCGTGGATGTCGATGGCGCGATGACAAATGTTGTAGTCGCCGCAGATGATCACGTTGGGCCGCTTCTTTCGCAAAGCGGTTTGGTAGGCCATGAAATCTTCCAGGAACTGCATTTTCACCACCTGGCGGTGATCGCCGGATGAACCGGAAGGCAGGTAAGCAGAAACCACCGTCAGGTCACCAAAATCGGCGCGGATTACCCGGCCTTCTGCATCATGCGACGCAACCCCCATTCCCACGTGAACCTGATCCGCTTTGCGGCGGCTGAGAATGGCCACCCCGGAATACCCCTTCTTTTGGGCGGGGTGCCAGACACAGGAATAGCCCATTTGCTCAAAGAGGCCTGGGTCAAACTGCTCAGGATTGGCTTTGATTTCCTGAAAGCAAACGACATCAGCGTCTGCTTCGGCCAAAAATTGCAGTAACCCGCGATTCATGGCGGCGCGGATGCCGTTGACGTTGTAGCAAAGTATGCGCATGCGGGACGAGCCTTTCCGATTATTCGCTTGAACTACTCAATCGGATTACTCGTTCGCCAAAACACGCACCTTCATTTTAACATCCTGGGCCGGACGGTCGCCCGCCGCAATCTGCACGGCCGCAATTTTGTCAATCACGTCCAGGCCTTCGATCACTTCGCCAAAAACCGTGTAGCCACCGTCCAGTTGCGGCGTGCCGCCCAAAGAAAAATAGGCCTCTTTCTGCGCTCCGGTATAGCCGTTCTGCGCTTCCATAGGACCCAAGCTCTGCGGGGTATGCAGGGTTCCCTGCACGATGTAGAATTGTGACCCCGACGATGCCCGCTCCGGGTTGATCTGGTCGCTCATGCGGGCGGCTGCCAACGCGCCTTTTTTGTGCACATACTCCGGCCTTATCTCGGCGGGGATTTTGTACTCCGGACCTCCCTGGCCCAATTGCGCAGCGGGTGCTGCTCCTCGCGAATCCGGGTCTCCGCCCTGGATCATGAAGCCGGGAATGACGCGGTGAAAGAGCAAATCATCGTAGTAACCTTTGGTGGCCAGCTTGATGAAATTCTCGCGGTGTCTGGGCGTGCCGTTGTAAAGCTTGGCGGTCATGGTGCCGTAGTCGGTGGTAATTTCCACCAGCGTTTCCGGGCCCTCTGGTATCGGGTCAAGGGCGGGTTTGGGCACATCAGCCGTAGCGCCGCTGCCGTAGAGGCCGCTCGTTCCACTGCCCGATTCGCCCGAGTCTGCGGCAGAATCAGCGCCGCCGGAACAACCGCCAAGCACCGTCAATAGCAGCCCGGTAAAAAGGAGGGTCATGGTGGGGCGTAGAAACAGAGTCTTTGAATGGAACAGGGCTGGCATACTTGAAAACATAGCGTGGTGAATTTGGCTTGACGAAGAGGAACGGAACGAAGCACAAATTTAGGCGAAGCGCGGCAACTGGCGGCTTATCGGTAAGCCAAATACGGATCACGCACCGAACCATAGCGAAGCGCCAGGGTATCGCGCAAGTAATTCTGGTATACTTTCCACGGTTTGCGGCTGCCCTGGCGCGGCAAAACATCCAGCGCGCGCTTAATGTACCCTGCGTCAAAATCCAACAAGGGCTCCGATCCAAACTGCGCCTGGTCATACTGCGGCGTGCACATGCGATAGCCTTTTCGCTCCATGTGGTTCAGCAACCGCACAACAAAAAGGCAGTTCAGGTCGCATTTCAAGGTCCAGGAAGCATTGGTGTAGCCGATGGCCACTGCAAAATTGGGCACGCCCCCAAACAGCACCCCCTTGTAGCAATGCATACCCCCCGAGTCCAGGAGTTCGCCATTAACCCGCACCTGCATTCCCCCGAGCAATTGAATCTTGAGCCCGGTAGCCGTGACGACCAGGTCAGCCTCCAACTCCTGCCCGGAGTTCAGCAGGATACCGCGCTCCGTAAACGAGCGAATCGTGTCGGTAACCACCTGGGCCTTTCCGCTTTTTAGTGCGCGGAACAAATCGCCGTCGGGAACCAGGCAGAGCCGCTGGTCCCAGGGGTTGTAAGACGGGTCGAAATGGCGCTGTTCATAGTGCGACCCCAATTCTTTTTGAATGCCCTTTTGGATGAAGCGCCGTACGGTTTGCGGCCAGCGTTTAGAAGCCTTGTAAAACGCCAGGTTCAGGAGGATGTTCTTCCAGCGCACGAGGTCGTGTGCCGTCTGATCGGGCAATACCCGCTTGAGAAAATTGGCCACCCGGTCCTCGCTGGGAAGGGTCATGATGTAGGTGGGCGAGCGTTGCAGCATCGTGACGTGCTCCGCCTTTTTAGCGAGCTCCGGAACCAGCGTCACAGCGGTGGCACCGCTTCCTATGACCACCACTTTTTTGCCTTCGTAGACCACATCGTCGCTCCATTGCTGCGGGTGGAGCATGCGCCCGGCAAACGTTTCGCTGCCGGGAAACGCAGGTTGATAGCCCTCCTGGTAGTGGTAATAACCGCTGCACATGAACAGAAAGCCCGCGCTGATGCGGCGCTCCGGCTTGTCGCCTTGAGCGGCCAGGGTCAGCGTCCAGCGGGCTTCGGCGTCGCTCCAGGAAGCTTCTGCCACACGGGCGTTATAGTGAATGTGCTGGTCCAGGCCAAACTTGCTGGCCGTGTCCTTGATGTAGCGCAAGATCGAAGGACCATCGGCAATAGCCTTCGGGTTCGGCCAGGGGTTGAACGAAAAACCGAGCGTGTACATGTCCGAATCCGAGCGAATGCCCGGGTAGCGAAACAAATCCCAGGTGCCGCCCATGGCCGCGCGGGACTCCAGCACGGCGAAACTCTTTCCCGGACATTTGTCCTGAATGTGGTACGCGGCGGCAATGCCCGACAAGCCCGCGCCAACAATGACCACATCCGAATGATCGGGCAATGGGCGGTTGGCGTTGGCGGTGTGGGGTGCGGTTTCAGCGTGCATTCGGGCAGCGTTTCAGCAAGGCTTTTTTTCGGGCGAAGGGGGACACGCTCGTTCAAGCAGCCCTGTTCAGGGCTTCCAGCCGGCGGCCACTTCCCGTCGGGTCTTCTCCAAAATTTTGTTGACGAGCCGGGTCCCAAAAATAGGGGCCAGGCGAACCGCAAAATCAAGGCGATGGGCTTCGGCCCCGATCAAAATGCGGGCTTTCTTGTTGCGAATGCCCCTGATAATTACATCGGCGGCGTACTCCGGACTCAGCTTGAGAAAACGCTTGTGGAACAGGTCAAACTTGGGCTGGTAGTCAATGGAGTTGCGCGTAATGTTGGTGTTAATTCCCCCGGGATGAACACTGTGCACCCGCAAGTTGCTGTCGCGGTATTCCTGAATGAGGCACTGGTTCAAGCCGTTTACGGCAAACTTGGAGGCGCAATACGCTGTTACTTCAGCGATGCCGGCCAACCCGTAGACGCTGGAAACGTTGACCAGCGCAGCTTCCGGCTGCTTGAGCAAGTGCGGCACAAAAGCCCTGCTTCCGTACAAAACGCCGTAGAAATTGACTTGCATAATTCGCTCAAATTGCTCCAGGTCAAATTCCGCAAAGGCGTAATTGCCCAAACCAAGTCCAGCGTTGTTGACCACCACGTCTACTTGCCCATACTCGCGAATTACCTGGTCGGCAAAGGCAAATACCGCGTTTTTATCGGACACATCAAATGCAGACGAAAGCACGGAAATGCCGCTTTGCCGCAGGCGATTCGCCGTTTCGGCTAAGGCCTTCGTGTCCCGGTCGTTGAGCGCCAGCCGCGCACCATCCCGGCCAAAGGCAAACGCAAGCGCCTGGCCAATGCCGGAACCAGCGCCCGTAATCACCACCACCTTGGACTGGAAGTTTTTCATGGGGATGATTCGGCGTATACGGAAACTGGAAGCTCCTGAACCTGGAAGGGCCAGGCGGGTAGGGTGCTTAATCCAAAAGCCGTCTTACCCTCAAGGCTTTTCGGCCAGCTCCTGCATCAATTTATCCAGCTTTTCAGCCTTGAGCAGGGTCATGGTCATTTTCACGTCTTCCACAGGTCGGTCGCGGGAATCGGTGGAGACAGCAGCAATTTGATCAATGACCTCTAGACCTTTGATCACCTGACCAAAAACCGTGTACTGGCCATCCAGTTGCGGCGTGCCACCAACGGTGGCATAGGCAGTCTTTTGTTCTTCGGTGTACTCCTTGCCGGTGCGAGACCCCATGCTGGACAGGTTTTCCGGGGTGTAGGTCTGGCCTTGCACGATGTAGAATTGGGAGCCGGAGCTGGCGCGCTGCGGATTGACGTTGTCGCCGGTTCGCGCGGCCGAGAGAGCGCCCTTTTTGTGAATCAGGGCGTCGTTGAATTCTCCTGGTACGGTGTAACCCGGACCGCCGGAACCCAACGATGCACCAGCCTGGGCCCCTTTAGAAGCGGGATCGCCGCCCTGCACCATGAACTGCTTGATGACACGGTGAAAGATCAGATCGTTGTAAAAACCTTCCTGGACCAGGCGAACGAAGTTGTCGCGGTGTTGCGGAGTTTCGTTGTACAGCAGAATGGTCATGCTGCCGAATTTGGTGCTGAGTTCTACAAGTTGCACGGTCTCTTTGCTCTTTTTGGCTTTCTTCGACGCCTTTGGCACTGGGCTGGTTGCAGGGCTGCTCTCCTGGCCATTGGTTTGGGCCTGGACGGTCGAAGCAAAGGGGGTTAAGGTAAAAATCAGGCTTAGAATCAGGGCCTGGATGTGAAATGGGCTTTGGAAAAAGCGCATAGGGTTGTTTTGGAAAGGTGGGGTGAAGGCCGCTAAAGATCGGAAAAATAGCTAATTACTTGCCTTTTGAGCATCCGCTCCTGTTCGTTCACAGAAAGTTGGGGCAACGCGGTAGTGGCTTCGTAGTGGGGCCAGCCATCATCATCGCGCCCGATGTAGCGGTACAGCTTTTGCTCGCTCAACAAGCGGCAGACGGCAATGTGCATGAGGTCCTGTTTTTGCTCTTTGGTGACCTTTTCCAGCACCTGCCCGAGCTCCTGCATGCCAATAATGAACAGCAGCGCCTGCAAATCCGGCTTTTTGCCAAACCGCTCTTGCACCTTTTTCAGTACAGCGATCCACTCCGGGTCAAAGTCAATTAACTCGTCGGGCAGTGGTTCTGCGTCCTTTCTCCCAATAAATTCGTAATCTGCCATAACGCGCTAAAGCCCCAAAGATAGCAGGTCAGGGCCATGGGTTTTGGTATTCCGGGCGAATGGCCAACGTGTCATCGCTCAAACTCAACAGAAACAGCTCCAGTTTATCTTTTTCGTCTTCGCTAAGCTGCGCCCCGCCCTGAAAAGCAAACTCCATGAGTTGGTCGGTGAAAGGGGTGTTTTGCACACCTTCACTGTAAAAATCAATGACCTCGCGCAGGGTGGCAAACCGCCCGTCGTGCATGTAGGGCGCGGTGAATTTCAGGTTGCGCAAACTGGGCACTTTGAACTTTCCATAGTCTGCAGTGTCGCCGGTGATGGCACCAAGCCCGCGATCGGAAAAATCGGCCGCCCGGTTGAATGGGTCAAGCCCGTTGCTGCGGTAGGTAAAATCAGTAAACAATCCGCCGGAGCCGTGGCAATGGAAGCAGTCGCCGCCAAAGAGATCCAGGTAGAGTTCGTAGCCGTCAAAAACATCGTCGTCCCAAAAAATCCGGCCGCTGAGCATCCGGTCGAAGGGCGTATTGCCTGACACGATGCTGCGCTCAAACTGCGCGAGGGCTTGTCCGAGGCGGTCAGGAGTGATGGTGCTGTCGCCAAAAGCATAGAAAAAGTCGAGCGGATAAGTGGGGTGGCGCTGCAGGCTGAGCACGGCCTGGGGCAGCGTGTTGTGCATTTCAATCGGGTCCTGAATGGGCACAAGGGCATGCTGCTCCAGGTTGGGTGACCGACTGTCCCAGAAAAAGCCTCCACGGGGCCTCCCTTCGGGCGTGACGCTAAACGGGGGCGAATAGGCCAGGTTAAAAACAGGCATGCTGTTGCGGGTTCCCGCGATGCCGTCAATGCCAATGCTGACCGCGTTGGCATCGTCCACCAACCCTGAGGAAGGGTTGTGGCAGCCTGCGCAACTGAGCGTGGAGTCCGCAGAAAGGATGGGGTCAAAGAAGAGCTTGCGACCCAGCAGCACCCCTTCGACCGTCATAGGATTTGCCGGATTATCCTCCAATGGCGGCAGACCCAACGGGCGATTGATCGTCAGGGACGTCGGGTCATAGACAGGTCCGTCCGGCTCAGGCTCGGTGTCGGGCCTGCAGGCAACAAAAGAAAACAGCATGGATAGGCCTAAAATCCAGGTATGACGCATGGGGAAAAACTGCTCCAGCGGGGAACTGCTGGGGATAGTGCTGTGGAGTTGGCGTTAAGGAGTTAGTGAAAACGCTAACGGCATATTGTCTTTCACTTGCATGGCCATGGGCAAGTTGTCCATGGTATGCGTGGTATTAACGGTCGGGAAGTCAATTCCAGTGAACAATTCTAAGGGATCATAGTTTAGGGTCAGGGTCAGCGCTTCTGAATCATCGCCGCCAAAAGAGCCGGGTATGCTGAGTGTGCTCAGGAAGTTGTCCGAGCCCAAATGCACTTCGAACCCGTTTCCGGAATCCGGGGTGCCGTCGCCATCGCCGTCGTAGATGCCGTCAATGCGAAGAAAAATGTAGCCAGAAGTCCAGTCCCAGTGCATGTTCGGCGCTTGGGGAGCAAGCGGGTTGGCGGAACCATACTGGGTGGGGTCCAGGATGTTAGTGGCAGCGTCAATGCCCACGTTGAAATTCAAGGCAGTGTAGGCCTGTGGCTGCACGTTGCCCAACAAATAAGGAGGATCGTTGGGCTGGGCCAGAATGTAGGCATCCGTGCTGACTGGATTACCAGCAACGTCCTCTAAGTAAATGCCGCTCATGTAAAAGCGGAGAACGTTGAACTGGACGGCGGTACCGTTGATCGTATATACCGTAGCAGCGTCAAAGAGGTCCCCGCCCGGCGTAAAGCGGACCTGAAGGTCCACCTGGGTTTCTTCGGTTTTTTCTTCGCAGGATGACAGGATAAAGAGCAGGATAAAAAGCAGAGTAGAGAGGCTTCCGAGAAGGATGAAGCGTTTTGAGAACGGGAGCAATAAACGCAGCATGAGGGGATGTTTTTAGGAACACTAAAGTTACGACGCACCAGCCTCGAATTGGACGCGCTTGCAACGGGATCATGCACAGAGATGACCTAAATGCGACAAAATCCCGAAAATGGTTTTGAACTAATCCTATTGAATTGCGTACCTTCGGGATTGATGCGGTCGTTTGTTGCCCATATAAGTGCTCTTTTTACGCTCGTGGCCTTTTTGGTTACCACGAGCGGGTGGGTATTGCACAAGCACTACTGTCCCAAAAGTGAGCAGCAGGTCCTTTCCCTGCTCGATGCCACCATGTGTTACGAGCGCTCCGAACGTTCCGATCCCATGGCCAAAGTGCCCGCATCCTGTTGCGAAAAACCGCAACCCCTTCCCCAGGCTGCCTGCGACACCGATGATGGTTGCTGCAAAGACGAAGTGATTTTGCTGGAATTGCCCAGCCCGTATACCCTTCCGATCTATCAAAACGAGGCATCCCTAACCGCTATTGCCGTTGGAGCACCCTTGCGACCAGAGATCGCCCTTTGGGTGAACCTCCCGGAGGCTGAGTTGCCCGCGCATCCCATTCCCCCGCCCCCCCTGCGGTGCCTGGACCGGCTCAACGAGCTCCAGGTTTACCGAACCTGATTCTTTTTTCGGACTGTGCCCCCGCGCCCCCCACAACCTTGGGAGGCCATAGGATTCATGTACCCCGAAAAGAATAGGAATGTTCTCCATATCCCCTTACTTCCGAGTTATCCCCGTTGCGGCGGTGCTCTTTGCCTTGCCGGCGCGTGGTCAAGCGCCCCAGCTTGACGTGCAAGGCCGCATTACCGATGCCCAAACAGGCCAGGCCTTGCCCGGAGCCAGCGTCTATTGGTTGGGCAGCGAAACCGGCACCAGCTCAGATCCCGAAGGCTATTTTGCGCTCGATTTGCCCGGCCAAACCCCGGCTGGCGGCCAAATTCCGGCTGGTGGGCAAATCCCGGCTGGCGAGCAAATCCCGGCTACCGGCCAAACCCCGGCTGGCGAGCAAATCCCGGCTACCGGCCAACCCAAAAACCGCCTGGTCGTCAGCCAGGTCGGCTACCAAAGCGACACCCTGACCATCCTGGACCAGCAGGCACTCGTGGTCAATCTGGTGCCGGGTAAGGTCCTGAATGAGGTATCCGTGGAGGGCCGCCAGGACGCTGCCAGCCTGCTTTCGCCCATTAACCAAGTCACGATTTCGGAGCACGAACTGACCCGCGGTGCCTGCTGCAATCTTTCTGAAAGTTTTGAAACCACCACGGACGTTGACGTAGAATTCACGGACGGCATCAGTGGCGCGCGGCAAGTTCGTATGCTTGGCCTGGACGGCCGCTACGTCCAAATGCTCACAGAGAACCGCCCTGGAACACGAGGGCTAGCGCTGCCGTACGGCTTGACGTTTGTGCCCGGAACCTGGATGTCGTCTATTCAGGTCACCAAAGGGCCCGGGTCGGTGATCAACGGTTACGAAGCCATGAGCGGGCAACTCAATGTGGAATACCACAAGCCTGAAACCATGGACAAGCTCTTCCTGAATGCTTACGGCAGTGTCTTTGGCCGGCTGGAAGCCAACGCGCACGGCAGCGCCAAAGTCAGCGACCTGACCAGCATGGGTTGGTTTGGACACGGCGCCTGGGTGGGCCGGCAAAACGACCACAATGACGACGGCTTTCTGGACATTCCCGAATCCGAATCTTTTGTGCTGATGAACCGCTGGTCCTTTGAGGGTCGAAGGGCTATTCACGGTCAGGCGGGAGCGGAATATGTTCACCAGGATTTGTACGGCGGCCAACTGGACAGCCGAAATGCCGACATCAGCGATCGCTACAGCAACCCGGTCAGCACGCGCCGCGCGCAGGCCTGGAGCAAAATCGGCTGGATTCACCCGGACAAGGAGCGCCGCAGCAGCGGCCTCGTCCTGCAAGGCACCTGGCACCAACAAGAAAGCCGTTACGGCAACCGCTACGCTTATGCCGGCGAATCCAAAACGCTGCACGCCAACCTGATCAACGACGTGCCGCTGGGATCGGGCACGGCGCATCTGTTGCGCACGGGCGCTTCGCTGTTGGTGGACGACATTTCTGAATCGCTGAGCGACCCAACGGCCAGCAATGAACTCTTCATCGGCCAAATCCGTGAGCGTATGGAAACGGTCCCCGGCGTTTTTGCCGAGTACTCGCTCGATTTGCGGGACTGGTCGGTGGTTGCCGGCGCTCGGGCAGACTACCACAACCTGCTCGGCTGGCAGGCTGCGCCGCGCGTGCACGTCCGCAAGTGCTGGAATGAAAAAACCACGTTGCGGGTGTCGGGGGGGCGGGGCTGGCGCACGGTCAACCCCATTCTTGAGTTCAGCAACTGGTTGAACAGCGCCCGCGTGTTTACCGCAGATGAAGGGCTGTTGTGGGAGTCCTCCTGGAACACCGGCGGGGGCTTTCAGCAATTGTTTGCTTTAGGTCAACGCGACTGGTCCCTTCGAATCGATTACTTCTATACCGGATTTGACCAGCGCGTTGTGGTTGATTTAGACAGTGATCCGGAAGCTGTGTTGGTGCAACAATCACCGAGCTATTCACGCTCGCACGCTGGCCAGATTGAACTGGACGGCCAAGTGTGGAAAGGCCTGACGTTGCGCGTGGCCTGGAAGTACGAAGACGTCCGGGCCGAAACGGCCGGTGAACTGCGCCGCGAAACCTTCGTGCCCCGATGGCGCAGTTTGGCCAGTGTGGGTTACGAAACGCCAAACGAGCGCTGGCAGGCCGATGCCACGCTCCAATTGGTGGGCCCTTCGCGCCTGCCGCTGAGCTTTGAAGAAACCGAGTCGCCGGTTTACCCGCAATTGCTCGCTCAGGTGACCCGGCACTTCCAGGCCTGGAGCCTTTACGTGGGCTCTGAAAACATAACCGGATTTTACCAGCACCACGCCATTCGCGGCGCGGCAAACCCCTTTGGTACAAATTTTGATGCTGCAGGGCTCTGGGGACCGGTTATGGGCAGAAACGTTTATGCCGGCGTGCGCTTTGCCTTGAATTGACGGCTTTGCGCCAGCTTTGCCTTGAATTGACGGCTTTGCGCCAGCTTGCGCTTTGCCTTGAATTGACGGCTTTGCGCCAGCTTTGCCTTGAATTGACGGCTTTGTCTTGAATGAAAGAGAGCCTACTGCTAACGTTCCTTTTCTCCACAACTTCTAAAAACACAATAAAAGTTATCTTATGAAGATCCGAATTAGCTCGTTCCTGATGGTAATTTTCCTCAGCACGATGGCCTACTCCTGCTCAACCGCCCAAGCCGGCGGCAGCGAAACCCAATCCCTTGAGATTCAAACTTCGGCTGTTTGCGGAACCTGCAAGCAAACCCTGGAAAAGGCTATGGGAAAAGTGGATGGGGTCAGTTCCAGCCGCCTGGACCTGGGCAACAAAGTGCTGACCGTTGAGTTTGATCCCGAAAAAACCAATGCCGAAGCCCTTCGCAAATTGGTTACAGAAACCGGTTACGATGCCGATGATCAGCCTGCAAACCAGAAGTCGCACGACAACCTGCCGGCCTGTTGCCAGAAAGACAGCGGTCTGCATTGAGGGCATTCGGGAAACCCCACATCCACCCTTATGAAATTCAAGACCAACATCAATTGCGGCAGTTGTATTCGCGCTGTCTCGGGTGCGCTTAACCAGGAGAAGCGAATTCAGTCCTGGTCGGTTGACACGGATAACCCGGATAAAATCCTGACGGTACAAGGAGACCTGAGTCCGGAAGAAGTGGTGCAAACTGTTTACCAGACCGGCTTTGATGCCGTGTGGTTGCCGGAGGCCGAAGCTGTAGCTACAGCGGGTTCTCCAACAGCACAAAACCATTGATAAAAGCCTCCACATCTGCCGGCTGGGGATACTTGCCATCGCGCAGGACCCCAAGCTGGTAGAGGCGGTTGTTAACCAGAACAAGTTCGTACACGGCGTGGAAATGCGCGTCCCGGGCGCGAAAGCGCTGGCTGGGGTACTGCTGCCGCACAGAGTCAAAAAGCACTTCGAACTGCGTTCCCTGACCCAAGCCTTGCACAACAGACTGCCGGGCCTCCTGCAAAATTTGCCGCGCCGGACGGCTGTTGATTACTGCCGTGGGATAATCCGAATAACTGGCCCAATAAGCTTTAGTGATGCTGTAGTCGTAGGCAATGGTGATCAATTCAATTTGCCCTTGGGGCGAAGGAATCATAGCTGAACTAACCTTGGGGGGACCGGGAAACCGCAATTGAAAATCTTCGCCGCTGTTTTGGTACAGGTAGGTTAGCGGGGCAAGTCGATCCGGCGTTAAGCGAAGGTCTTCCAAGCTCGGCACACTGTCCGGTTCCAGCACCTTCACATTGTTGGCGTCGGGCATGCTGCGCGGTCGATGCTCGCAGGAGTTACCTGCAAGCCCGAGGATGAGCCCGAATACCGCCAGCCATCCGGCCCTTATGAAAGTTTTTTGGCACATGTCCCGATGGCGAATATAGGAATCCGCTTCAGGGCTTAGTGCATTTCGGGCAAAGCCAATGCCCGATCGGGGTAATCGGTGATCAATCCGTCCACGCCCATCTCCAGCATGCGCTGCATGTCGCTGACTTCATTAACCGTCCAAGGAATGACGCGGATGCCTCGTTTGTGGGCCGCTTTGACCATAGCCGGCGTAACCAGTTTAAACCAGGGACTGTACACGGCGGGTTCAAAACCAAGCCGCTCCAGCTCCAATGCCATAACCGGATTTTCTTCCACTAACTGCACCAGCGGCAGCGCTGGCTCCAGTTTCCGGGCAAGCCGGAGCACCCGGTAATCAAAGCTTTGCAGGTGCCAGCGGTCCCAAGCTTCGCTTGCCTTGATCACGGCCAACAACAGCGGCAGGGCTATCTCCGGGCCGGGTTGCTCCACGCCGTCCCATTCGGGCCTGGATTTAAGCTCGATGTTGTACGCCACTGGCCTGCCAGTTTCGCGCGCACGAGCCTCCGTTTGGAGCAGTAGATCGCGCAGCAGCGGTTTGGCGGCGGGCTGGTTTTTCTGTCCGGGGAATTTGGGATGGGGCAGGCTGCCACAGTCGTACTGATTGATGTCCGCGTAAGTGAGCAGACCAAAATGCAGCACTTTGCCGAGTTCAGAATCCTCTGAGCCAGCTTCTGCTGCGCTGGGCAGTTCCGGGGCAACTGTTCCTGTGCCGGCCTGGCAAATTTCCGGATTGATCCAAGGCTCGTGCGACACCACCACCTGTCCATCCGCGCTGATGACCACGTCCAATTCCAACACGGTCACGCCCAGTTCCATAGCGTACAAAAAAGCGGGCAGCGTGTTCTCCGACATCAGACCGCGGCAACCGCGGTGGCCTTGAATTTCAACGGGCGAAGGGCTTCCGGTGCGGGTCACGGCATGAGTTTGTGCATCGGAACTTTGGGTGCTGGAAGAACGTTGGGAAGTCTTACAAGATCCCAGCGCTAAAAACAAGAGGACGGCACCAAAACGCGCTAGCGCGCTGGGCTGAAAGGTTTGCTTCCGGTGCAGGCTAAACGTCCAAAGTGAAGGAGTCGCGATCATTCAAAAAGGGAAAACGGGCGCGGGTTTCCGGAACGGTAGCCGCGGGCAGCAAAAAGGTATAGACTCCTTCCTGATCGCCGGCGTGCAGCACCGGTTGTCCGAGTGGATCGTGCAACACACTGTCGCCGTGGTAAAGTTCACCATTTTCGTCGGTGCCTACTCGGTTCAGCCCCGCTACCCAGCACACGTTTTCAATGGCTCTTGCCTGAAGCAAAACCTTCCAGGGAAGTGCCCGCCGTTGGGGCCAACTGGCCACATAAAGCAACAGATCCGCGGCATCGGTGTTGCGGCTCCAAACGGGGAAACGCAAGTCGTAGCAGACCAGTGGTCGTATCTTCCAGCCCCGCCATTCCACCAGCAGACGGGAACGGCCCGCCTGGTAAACTTCGTGCTCTCCGGCCAGGCGGAACAGGTGGCGCTTGTCGTAGTGCAAGATGCGGCCTTCGGGTTCTACCCAAAACAGCCGATTGAAGTAACGGCCCCCTTCACCCGCGATGATGCTTCCGCAAACTGCCGCCTGGTGCCGGTTGGCCAGGTCGGCCATCCAACGCACGGTAGGACCATCGGGCGACTCGGCAAGCCGGGCTGCCTGCATCGTAAACCCGGTGCTGAACATTTCTGGCAGCAGAATGAGGTCGGCAGCGTGAAGGCCGTCAAGGGCAGCGGTCAGACGCTCGCAATTAGCTTGGGGATTTTCCCAAACCAGGTCTTGTTGAACCAGGGCGAGGGTTAAATCGCGCATAATTTAGCGGCCGCTTTTTCAAGCGTTTCATCCGACTTGGCAAAGCAAAAACGCAGCACTTTGTTGTCTTCCTTGCTCCGGTAAAATACGCTTACGGGAATGGCGGCAACGCCATAGTCGCCGGTCATGCGCACGGCAAAGGCGTTATCGGCCTCGTCGGTAATGTCGCGGAAACCGAGCAGTTGAAAGTACGTCCCCGAGCAGGGCATCAGCGTAAATCGGCTGCTGCTGACCAGATCGCTAAAGCGATCGCGTTTGGTTTCATAAAACGCCGCCAGCTCGAGGTAGGCCTCCTTTCGAACCATAAAATCCGAAAGGGCCAACTGAATAGGATGGTTAACCGCGAAAACCTGGTACTGGTGAACCAGCCGAAATTGCTTCATCAGGTTTTCGGGAGCCAGACAATACCCGATTTTCCAGCCTGTGTTGTGGTAGGTTTTCCCGAACGAAAACACGGCAAAACTGCGCTCAGCCAGGCGCGGGTAGCGCAACACGCTTTGGTGGGGCTCTTGGTTGAAAATGATGTGTTCGTAAACTTCGTCGCTGAGCAGAATCACGTCCGTGCCATCGGTGAGCTTGATGAGCTGCTGCATGTCCTCTTCACGCAAAATGGCCCCGGTGGGATTGTGCGGGCTGTTGAGGATGATCATGCGCGTCCGGTTGGAGATGCGCTGCTTGACCGATTCCCAATGGTAGCGGTAGTCGGGAAATTGAAGCGGAATGTGGATGGGCATGCCCCCGGCCAGTTTGATGGCGGGCACATAACTGTCGTAAGCCGGATCAAAAACGATAACCTCGTCCCCCTCGCGCACCACCGACTGAATGGCGGTGAACAGCGCCTGTGTGCCGCCCGCCGTGATGGTGATTTCCTGCTCGGGCGAATACACCGCGCCGTAAACCGATTCGGTTTTTTCGGCGATGGCTTCGCGCAGGCTCATGACACCCGGCATGGGGGCATACTGGTTGAAGCCTTTGCGCATGTACCCTGCCACGGCATTGATGAGTTCTTTGTGGGGAGGGAAATCCGGAAAGCCCTGCGACAAATTGATGGCCCCGGTTTCATTGGCCAGCGCCGTCATCTTGCTAAAGATGGACGCACCAGTGTTGGGCAATTTGCTGATGAGGGAGGAAGGGAAGACGGGCATATTCGGGCGGGGTCGTCAATACGTTACCTGCGGGAGCTGTTTATAAAAAGCGGTCGCCTTTCTTTCGTTTTACGTCGCTGGCAATTTCTCGGATGAATTGTTCCTTTTCTTTTTGGCAGATCAACAGCGCATCCGGGGTGTCAATGACAATGAAGTCATCAAGGCCCTGCAAAACCACGAGCTTTTCATGGGGTGCCATGATCATGCAATTGGTGGCGTCGTAGATCATCACGTTGTTTCCTTGTGCGGCATTGCCCAGGTAGTCGCGGTGGTATTTTTCATACAGCGAACCCCAGGTGCCCAGGTCAGACCAGCCAAAACTGGCCGGGATAACCATTACGTTGTCAGCCTTCTCCAATACGCCATAGTCAATGGAAATGTTCGTTACAACGGAATACGCTTTTCGAACAAATTCCTTTTCTTCTGCCTTGCCAAAATGAGGACGAAGATCCCCGAAGGCATCGCCGATCTCCGGCAGGTGCTGATGGAATGCCTGGAGGATGGTCTGGACACGCCAGACGAAAATGCCGGAATTCCAAAGGAAATCACCAGAGCGCATAAAGGTCTTGGCCAACTCCAGATTGGGCTTTTCTGTAAAGGTTTTAACCGGGAAAACGCCTTGATGACCTTCTTCGACAAACTGAATGTACCCGTAGCCGGTGTCGGGCCGTGTTGGGCGAATTCCCAGCGTAATCAGCTCATCGTGGGTGCCGGCATAGTCTACCGCTTGCATGATAACAGCCTGAAAATCAGCATCATTGAGAATCAAGTGGTCTGACGGGGCAATAACCATTCGCGCGTCCGGATCGCGCGCTGCAATCACATTGGCAGCCAGCGCAATGCAGGGACCTGTATTCCGGCGCATGGGTTCCGCTAAAACCTGGCTTTGGTGCAAATCGGGCAACTGGCTGCGGACCAGTTCCACATAATCTTCGTTAGTGACTACGAAGATGTTTTCTTTAGGGCAAATAGGTAAAAAACGATCGTAGGTAGCCTGCAAAAGCGATTTGCCCGTACCCAGTACATCGATAAACTGCTTGGGCTTGGCGATGCGGCTCATCGGCCAGAAACGGCTGCCAATTCCGCCTGCCATAATGGCAACGTAGGTATTCCTCATAACCCCAATTTGGGTGCAAACTTACCCTTATTTGATGACGGGCGAAGGGCTGGCGGGTACTTGCGATTTTCGGTTCAGAAAAGCAGACTTAAATGGTACTTTTGCAGGCGTTTTTGTTAAATTGAGTCTGATTAGCGGTTTGCATCCTTTAACCTCCCTGTTTGTGCTTTTTAAGCCGGGTGGGGGGCCCCGTGGTGGAGTGTGTCGCCGGTCATTATCACTTGATCGAGGTCTTTTTTTAATTATTTTTCAGGGTACAGATGGAAGTACAAGACATTCAACTGCAGGAAGCCCTGCAGGCCAACTTTGGCTTTGACTCCTTTAAGGGGAATCAGGAAGCCATAATCAAAAGTGTTCTGGAAGGCAAGGACACCTTTGTCATCATGCCAACAGGAGGGGGCAAATCGCTTTGCTACCAACTGCCGGCCATAATCAGCGAAGGCACGGCCATCATTATTTCTCCCCTGATTGCCCTGATGAAAAACCAGGTCGATCAGGTGCGCGGATACAGCAACCAGGACGACATTGCGCACTTCCTCAACTCGTCGCTGAACAAAAACCAGATCAGGCAGGTCAAGGATGACATCACCGAGCGAAAAACTAAATTGCTCTATGTGGCCCCGGAAACGCTGAAGAAAGAAGAGAACATCGCTTTTTTCCAGCAAATCCAGATCTCGTTTGTGGCCATTGATGAAGCCCATTGTATTTCCGAATGGGGGCATGACTTCCGCCCGGAGTACCGGCACATAAAAACAATGATCAATGCCATCGGCGAGCACATTCCGCTGGTGGCCCTGACGGCAACAGCAACCCCCAAGGTTCAGTCAGACATCATCAAGAACCTGAACATGATCGATCCGGAGGTCTTTATGTCCTCCTTCAACCGGGATAACTTATATTATGAAGTCCGTCCCAAACCGGACAAGGCAGAAATTCAGCGTGAAATCACCCGCTTCATCAAGGACCGGGGTGGCAAATCGGGCATCATCTACTGCCTGAACCGCAAGACCACCGAAGAGATTGCTGCGATTTTAAATGTCAACGGCATTAAAGCTTCTCCCTACCACGCTGGGCTGGAAGCCGTTCGCCGGGCCAATATCCAGGACGATTTCCTCATGGAAGAAATCGACGTCATCTGCGCCACCATAGCTTTTGGTATGGGTATCGACAAACCGGATGTCCGCTTTGTCATTCACTACGACATCCCCAAAAGCATTGAAAACTATTACCAGGAAACCGGGAGGGCAGGCCGGGACGGCCTGGAGGGCGACTGCGTGGCTTTTTACAGCCACAAAGACATCCTCAAGCTCGAAAAATTCATGCGCGACAAACCCGTAGCTGAGCGTGAAATGGGTTCGCAGTTGCTGATGGAAATGGTTGCTTATGCCGAAACCGGTACCTGCCGCCGCAAATTTTTGCTGCACTATTTCGGCGAGCAATATGACGAAAGCCAGTGCACAGAGCGCTGCGACAATTGCCGCCATCCCAAGGAGTCCATGGAGGTTACGGCCGAACTCAAAATGGCCATGAAAGCCATCCTTGAAATCGGTGAAAACCAAGGCATTCCGCATGTCGTTGACGTTATGACTGGCAAAGTGTCCCGCAGCATTATGGGTGCCGGGCACGAATCCCTGTCGGGTTTTGGCTTAGGCAAAGAGCACGATGAACGCTTCTGGAACAGCGTCATCCGCCAGGGCCTGATGCTGGGCCTCCTGCACAAAGGCATTGAAAACTATGGCCTCATCCGCCTCAATCCGGAAGGTCACAGCTTTTTGAAAAAGAGTTTCCCCGTCAGGATTTCGCTGAACCACGACTTCAAGTCAATGGCGGCGCAGGCTGAAACGGATCGCGCCGTAGAGAAGAACGTGGTCGATCCCGTGCTGCTTGATCTGCTGGGCAATTTGCGCCGAAAAGTTTCGCGGGAGAAGAAACTTCCCCCGTACATCGTCTTTCAGGATACCTCACTTGAAGACATGGCCACGCAGTACCCCATCACGATGGAGGAACTGACCAACATTACCGGGGTCAGCCAGGGCAAAGCCAGCCGCTACGGCAAGCCTTTTGTGGAGCTCATTGCCGACTACGTTGAAGAAAACGACATTGACCGCCCTAACGATTTTGTCATGAAATCGGTAGCCAAAAAGGGCGGCAACAAGATCTACATCATCCAGAACATTGACAAAAAGATCTCGCTTGAAGACATTGCCCAGTCCAAGGGCATGACCATGCCGGAACTCATTGACGAGCTGGACTCTATCGTTTCTTCCGGCACCCGCATCAACCTGGACTTTTACCTGAACACCATTTTGGACGAGTACCAGCAGGAAGACGCGCTGGAGTTCTTCCGAACTATGGAAATGGACGACCTTGAAGCGGCCTACGACGAATTGAAAGAAGAGGGCATGACCCTTGAAGAAGTCAAATTGATGCGGATCAAGTTCTTCAGCGAGATGGGCAACTAAGCCCGGCTTGCGATACCTGCATGAGCCAACTTTCCAGGCCTGCCTGAGGAGTTAGCGCTAAAGAATTTTTTTTAATCCATAGAACGCCTGACAATCCCCTGATTGTCAGGCGTTTTCTTTTTGTTCACCCAGACGCAATTTCGGGTCTTTTGCAATAAAGTTGCAAAAACTTGTCGTTTTCATGAACCGAGCAATGGTTTCGATGTTTTACCCGCTCAGAGGAAATGCTATTAACACACTTCAAAACATCCATTCGAACCATGAGAAACTTAATCCTTGTTGCCCTGGTGTTGGTCACCGGAGCCCTATCTGCACAGACAGCGCGTCTGCAGGTCATTCACAATTCTCCAGAGCCCACGGTTGACGTCTACGCCAACGGTGGTCTTCTATTGAACGACTTTGTCTTCCGCACTGCTACCCCCTTCATTGATGTAGCCGCCGGAGTTCCGATCACCCTGGACGTTGCCCCTGCTACGTCTACTTCTGCTGCCGAAGCCATTTACAGTGTTACGGTGACCTTTAATGCCGGTGAGACCTATGTGGCCATCGCCAGCGGTGTTGTCGGTGATCCGCTGACCCCCTTCAACATTTGGGTGCAAAACGGCATCCGCGAAGCAGCCCTTGCCCTTGGAACGGTTGATTTCATTGGTGTTCACGGCTCGCCAGATGCCCCCACAGTGGACATCATTGCCCGCGACGTAGCCATTCTGCTTGACAATGTCTCCTACGGCGACATCAGCGGTTACCTGACGGTGCCTGCCGGTGCCTACGTGCTTGACGTGACCCCAGGTGCTGACAACTACAACATCGTTGCCAGCTTTGCCGCTAACCTGAGTGGTTTGGGTGGAGGTTCCGCCGTTGTCTTCGCATCAGGTTTCCTGAGCGCAACGCCTGGTTTTGGCCTTTACGCTGCACTGGCTGACGGTACGGTGGTTGCTTTCCCGGTTGAAGCCCCCGTTTTCACCGACCTTCAGGTCATTCACAACAGCCCTGAGCCCACGGTTGACGTTTACGTTAACAACACCCTATTACTGGATGATTTTAGCTTCCGCACTGCTACGCCGTTCGTGCCCGTCCAGGCGTTGGTACCCGTTAAGATTGACGTAGCTCCTTCTACTTCCGCCAGTGTGGCAGAGTCGATCTACACCATTACCGGTACTTTCCGCAACCCAGCGAATGACTACGTAGCCATCGCTACGGGTGTAGTTGGCGACCCGACGACCCCTTTCAACATCATTCTTCAAGGAAATATCCGCCAGAGCAACTCGCTTGGCCAGGTGCAATTGGTCGCCTCACACGGCGCACCCGATGCCCCGACGGTTGACGTCGTTGCCGACGGTGCTCTAACCCTTTTCGACAACCTGGAATACAACACCATCAGCCGCTACATTGGTGTGCCTCCAGCTGCCTATGTCATCGACATTCGCACGGCCGATGGATTGACCACCGTAGCGAGCTACGATGCTGACCTGAGCGGTTTGGCCGGTGGAAACGCTGTTGTTTTCGCCTCTGGCTTCCTGACCTCTTCGCCTGCCTTTGGTCTGTACGCAGCCCTGCCTGACGGCACCGTGATTGCTTTCCCGCTTGCCGCTCCTCGTTTGGCTGGCGAAGTGACCTTCGAAGGCTTGTTCCCCACTGTGGCTGACGAGCAAATCACCCTGACGTTGACCGGCACCACCACCGATCAGGTTGGAGTGACCGTGTACAACGCTGCCGGCCAAGTGGTCATGGCAGAAGCTGCAAACGTGGACAATGGCCGCATCACCCACAACATGAACGTCTCCAATCTGGCTCCAGGTCAGTACTTCGTGACGGTTTACACCCAAGACGGTCCCCGCACGGAGCGCTTCGTAAAGGCACTGTAATTGCCTGGCTCCCCTTTCCTCTGAACACCCAAAAGGGCTGCCTCCTGCGAGGCAGCCCTTTTGTTATCCGGCAGGAACAACCTCTACTCTGGTTCGTGCAGAAACTGGCGGTCTTGATTCGCATCAGACTTACTCCCTCCAACGCAAGACGCTCTCCGTGGTCTTTTGAACAATGTTTTTTCATTGTTGCATTATCGTTGGAATCCGTGTCCCCACCGAGGTTAAGAAGGTTCTTTGGGTTTGCAGGAAACGATTTCCTCGCTCAAATCAATCATTAGAACCATGAGAAACTTAGCCCTTATTGCCCTGGTACTGGTCACCGGAGCCTTATCTGCCCAAACAGCCCGTCTGCAGATCATTCACAATTCCCCAGAGCCCTCTGTTGACATTTACGCCAACGGTGCCCTCTTACTAAACGACTTTGAATTCCGCACAGCTACTGCCTACATGGACGTAGCTGCAGGAATTCCGATCACCCTGGACGTTGCACTTGCTACGTCTTCTTCTGCTGCCGAAGCCATTTTCAGCGTTACGGTAACCTTTAATTCCGACGAAACCTACGTGGCCATTGCCACCGGTGTGGTCGGCGACCCGCTTACTCCCTTCAACATTTGGGTACAAAACGGCTTCCGCGAGGCAGCCCTTGCCGCCGGAACGGTAGATTTCATTGGTGTTCACAGCTCGCCAGATGCCCCCACAGTGGACATTATTGCCCGCGACGTGGTCTTTTTAATTGACGATATCTCTTACGGAGACTTCAGCGAATACCTGACGGTTCCCGCAGAAGCCTATGTGTTTGACGTGACCCCAGGTGCTGACAACTACAATATCTTAGCCAGCTTTGCTGCTAACCTAAGTGGTTTAGGCGGCGCTTCTGCCGTTGTCTTCGCTTCAGGTTTCCTGAGTTCAACGCCTGGCTTTGGGCTTTACGCTGCACTGGCTGACGGCACGGTGCTTGCCTTCCCCGAGGTAGCCCCCGTTTACACCAAACTTCAGGTTATTCACAACAGCCCCGAGCCGATGGTCGACGTTTACGTAAACAACACGCTGTTGCTGGACGACTTCGTTTTCCGGACCGCTTCGACGTTCGTGCCTGTTCAAGCTTTGGTACCCGTTAAAATTGATGTAGCACCTTCCACTTCCACCGGTGTGGAAGAATCTATCTACACCATCACCGGCAAATTCCGCAACCCAGCCAATGACTATGTAGCCATTGCTACGGGCGTAGTCGGTGACCTGACGACCCCTTTCAACATCATTATCCAGGGCAATATCCGCCAGAGCAACACTGTTGGCCAGGTGCAATTTGTTGCCTCCCACGGCGCGCCAGACGCCCCTACGATTGACATCGTTGCCGATGGTGTTACGACTCTTTTCGATGACCTGGAATACAACACCATCAGCCGCTACATCGGTGTGCCCCCAGCTGACTTTGTTATCGACATTCGCACGGCCGATGGTCTAACCACCGTAGCGAGCTACGATGCTGACCTGACTGGTTTGGCCGGTGGAAACTTTGTTATGTTCGCCTCGGGCTTCCTGTCCTCCTCCCCCTCCTTTGGTCTGTACGCAGCATTCACTAACGGTACCGTGATTGCTTTCCCGCTTGCCGCTCCTCGTTTGGCTGGCGAAGTGACCTTCGAAGGCTTGTCCCCAACTGTGGCTGATGAGCAAATCACCCTGACGTTGTCCGGCACCACCACCGACCAGGTTGGTGTGACCGTGTACAACGCTGCCGGCCAAATGGTCATGGCAGAAGTTGCAAACGTGGACAATGGCCGCATCACCCACAACATGAACGTCTCCAATCTGGCCCCTGGTCAGTACTTCGTGGCGGTTTACACCCAAGACGGTCCGCGCACGGAGCGCTTCGTGATTGCTCAGTAAGATTTTAAGTCTGATTTTTTTCTCCCTGTTTCCCCTGACAAAGGCCGTCCCTCATGGGGCGGCCTTTTCTTTTTCGGGCGAAAGGGGGCGCCCCGCGATGCAGCGGGTTTACCGGGATGCTGTTTTACGACCTTGAGCCTTTCTCCCGTTCCTTAACACATTATCCACAACGCAACACGGTCGTTGCAACAGACGGTGCAAGGGGCCCCTGACGGGTTATCTTTGAACTTCTGCCCGACCATGATCGAAACCTCCACGTACGAAATCAAGTTGCCCCAGTTCGAAGGCCCCTTCGACCTGCTGCTTTTCTTTATTGAACGGGACGAACTGGATATCTATGACATCCCGATTGCCCGCATCACCAGCGATTTTCTTGGATACTTGCACGAAATGAAGGTGCTGAACATTGATTTGGCGTCGGAATTCATTTTGGTGGCGGCTACACTGATGCGCATCAAGGCCAAAATGTTGTTGCCACGCAAGGAAATTGACGAGCAGGGCAACGAAATTGACCCGCGTCAGGATTTGGTGCAGGCGCTGCTCGAGTACAAGCGCTATAAAGAGGTAGTGGAGCAAATGCAGGACCTGGAAACCCAGCGGCGGTTGATGCATCCCCGCGGGCTGGACGCCAAGGAATTGCGCAGCATGGCCGATTCCGTGGAGCCGGACACCGATCTGGGCGACCTGACGCTGTACAAGCTTATGCGCGTGTTTCAGCGCGTGCTCGGCCGCCTGGAAGAACGGCGCGAAACACTGGCCCACCAAGTGGTTCCCTATCCCTTCACCGTGGAAAGCTGCAAAGAAGAATTGTTGGATCGCCTGAAGGCAAATCCCCGAATGGATTTTGCCGTTGCCTTTGAGGGGGTGCGCGAAAAAGTGCACGCCGTTTTCTTGTTGCTCGCCATGTTAGACTTGGTTCAGTCGGGCGAGATGCGCATTCAGGTGGGCCTGGGCTTCAACAACTTCTGGTTGGACGCCGCAGTACCGGAAGCCGCCTGAGTGTGTCGGTCTTTGTCTTGGCGGCAAAGGGGGACCACCCCAAAAAAGCCTCTCTGACAGCCCCGAGGATAGCACCGAGGATAGCCCCAAAAAAGCCTCTCTGACAGCCCCGAGGATAGCCTGAGAATAGCCCCGAGGATAGCCCCAAAAAAGCCTCTCTGACAGCCCCGAGGATAGCCTGAGAATAGCCCCGAGGATAGACCCAAGCAAAGCCAGAGGATAGCCCTAGCATAACTAGAGAACAGCCCAAAGCTTCCCAACCCCTGCACCTATTGCGTAACTTTAGCCTAAGAGGCTAAGTTAACGTCTAAAAAATACCTCGTGTTGATATGATACGTTTTTTACTTTCAGGCTGGCGCGACCCGCTTTTGCTCCTTGTTTTAACGGTGGGTTTGCATACATCGAGCAACGCCCAAACCCTGGACGCTTTTTTAAGCCATCTGGCCGCACTGCCCAACCCAACGGCACGCGAAACCGCCATCGACAGCTTTTGGGCCCAGTTGCCTGCCGTGCCCTGGATTGACGGAGACACGGCTCATTTTCTGTACCGCGGTGCAGCAACCAGCATGGCAGTGGCTGGCGACTTCAACGGCTGGAATCCGGCAGGCAGCAACTTAGCGCAGGCCTCCGCAAGCACCTTGTGGCATCGGTCCATCGTGTTTGAGCCCGAAGCCCGTCTGGACTACAAACTGGTGCGCAACGGCTCGGAATGGATTCTGGATCCGGCCAATCCCAACACGGTATCCGGAGGCTTTGGCCCCAATTCCGAATTGGCCATGCCCGAATACATCCAACCCTGGGAAATTGAAACGTATCCGGGGGTACCTGCAGGCACGGTCACCACGATGACGCTGGCCAGCACCGAAACCGGCAAAACCTATTCGCTGCAGCTCTACCTGCCCCCGGGTTACGACGATGAACGCGCAGAAGGCTATCCGGTAGCCTATTTTCAGGATGGGCACGAATATGTAGCCCTGGCCAGCGCTGCCAATATTTTTGACAACCTTTTGGACAGCGGCCTGATTGAACCGGTCATCGGTGTCTTTGTGCGACCCACCAACCGCAACGATGAATACGCCGGTTCTTTGCGCAACGCCTACGCTGATTTCTTTGGGCTGGAACTGATTCCCTACATCGACGAAACATACCATACGGTATCTTCTCCGCTCCGACGCGCAGTAATCGGCGCTTCATTTGGCGGCAACATTTCGGCCATCATTACGCTCGCCTACCCGGAGTTGTTCAACAATTGCGGGCTGCACTCCGGTGCATTTTGGCCCAATGCCTACGACACCTACAACGACTGGCTTGCCAGCACGCCCTCGCCTGATTTGCGCGTGGCGGCTGCATGGGGCACCTATGAAGGCAGCCTGGTGGGCAACATGAACGACTTTGTTGATGTACTGGCAGACGACGGCACCGAACACATTTGGGAAGAGCGTCCCGAAGGCCACAGTTGGGGCTTGTGGCGCTCCACGCTGGACGACATGCTCATCCTGTTCTTCCCGCCCGAAGGCCGTCCAGTGGGCATTGGCAACCAAAGCCTGCCCGAAGCCATCGCGCTTTTCCCAAACCCGGCATCAAAGCGTGTGTGGGTGTCAACACAGGATGGGCAAGAAGCCACGCTCCAACTCATTGATGCCGGGGGAAGGGTGATGCAGCGCGTGGCAACCACGCCGGGATCTTCCAGCACGGAACTCAACCTCAACGGGCTGGCCCCTGGCCTTTACCAGGTGTTGCAGCAATCGGCTGCGGGAGCTTCTGTGGGCCGGCTGGTTGTGCTTCCGTAAACCAGGGGCGGCTTTGGCTATTTTTGCGCTAATGAAGAATCTGTCAAAAGATGCACCTGTTTTGGTTACAGGAGCTTCCGGTTACATAGCCAGTTGGCTGGTGCGTTATTTGCTCGAAGATGGATTCATCGTTCGCGGCAGCGTGCGAAGCCTCCGGGACCCGGAAAAAACCGAACACCTGCAACGGCTTTCGGAACAATTCCCCGGAAAACTTACGCTGCACGAAGCCGATCTGCTCAAAGAAGGCAGCTTTGATCAAGCCGCGAAAGGGTGCTCGGTGGTTTACCACACCGCGTCGCCCTTTGTCATTGGCAAAATTAAAGACCCGCAGCGCACGCTGGTGGATCCTGCCGTTGGCGGCACGCGAAATGTGCTGGGTGCGGCTTCTAAAAGTGGTACGGTGCAGCGCGTGGTATTGACCTCGAGCATCGCCAGCGTCTATGGCGACCCGGCAGATATCCGAAAAACCGCAACCGGGGTCTTCACGGAATTAGATTGGAACACGTCCAGCAGCCTGACGCACGAACCTTACTCCTATTCCAAAGTAATGGCGGAGAAGGAAGCCTGGAAATGCTGGAGTGAGCAAGAAACCTGGGACCTGGTGGTGGTCAATCCGGGCTTTGTGCTCGGGCCTTCGCTCAGCAAACGCATAGACGGTGCCAGCATAAGCTTCATGCTGGACAACTTAAAGGGTAAATACAAAGGCGGGACCATTGGGTTGTACATGAGCCAAGTGGACGTCCGGGACGTTGCGCGAACCCACTTTTTTGCAGGAACAAAGCCGGAAGCCAAGGGCCGCTACCTGTGCTGCGCTGTTGACATCAATTTGCTGGAAATGGCGCAGCACATGGAACAGGAATTCCCCGGAAAATTTGCGCTGCCCAAAAAACTGGTGCCCAAGCCGCTGCTCTACCTCGCCGCGCCCTTCCTTGGCCGCACCTGGAAATTCGTTACCCGCTCTATCGGTATCCCCTTCCCGACAGACGGCACGCGCTGCACTCGGGAATTCGGGTTCACTTACCGACCTTTGTCCGAAACCTATCGCGACCACGTGAACCAATTGCTGGCCGACGGTTTGGTCAAACCCGGAAAGGCGTAAAGCAGCGCTGCCCTTATTTTGCAGTCTGCGGCGCAGAAAACCCTTCAAAAACGCGCTCATGCTTACCGAACCCCAAATCATTGCAGACATTTTCAACAATGCCCGCGGCTTGACGCGCTGGTACTTGAAAAAAATGAGCGACGAGCAATTGATGGTTCGGCCTGTGTACGATGGCAAGACCTTTAATTCTGCCTACTGGGAACAAGCACACCTGGCCTGGGCAGAAGCTTTTTTGCTGATTCGCTCCACCGGTGGCGAGGTGCCGCCGATTGGATGGCTGCAACAATTCGGCATCGGGGCCAACCCGGACGCCATTAAAGACGCGCCCGATTTGGAAACGCTGCGCAGCGACTTTGCCTCCATCCACGAGACCGCCATGAACCACGTTCGCCAGCTCGACCCTGAATCGCTGGGTGAAGCAAGCGGCGTGCCGATGTTCGCGACGCGGCGCATAGCGCTGTACCACGCCATTCGCCACGAAGCCACACACACCGGTCACCTCGGTTGGTTGTGCAAAATGCACGGTGTTGGCACGGTTTAGGGACATTCCCTTATGGGCATCTCTAAAAACCCCCTAGACGAGGCTTGCCCAAATTTTACCACCAGAGTTTACTGCTGTAAATGAGCATGTTAAAATTTGGGCGCAACGCAGGATACGGGGTTTTTAGAGATGCCCTCAAATCATGCCCCGGGCCTTGAGCTCCAGGTATTTATTGACCGTCTGGATGGTCAGCTCCTCTGGCTTGGTCAAAATCGTTTGAATGCCGGCGCGGCTTGCCCGCAGCGCCATTTGCTTTTTCTGGTGCAGGAATCCCGCGGCGATGGTTCGCCGGTAAATGCCCGCAATGTCTGCGGCGGGTTCGGAGGCCGCTGCCGTCAATTCCGTGTTCTCAAACAAAACCAGCAATAACACATGACGGCGTTGCAAACGCTGGAGCACCGGCAATGCCCGTTGCAGCGCATAATCGCTCTCAAAATTGCTGAACAGCACCAGCAAGCTTCGCGCGGGATTGAGGCGGGCAAACGCGCGGTAAAACAAATCGAAATCGGCTTCCAATCCGTGCTCTTCAAGCCGGTACAGCGCCTCCAGCAAGCGGGGCAACTGCGTTCGCTTTCTTTCGGCCAGCACCACCGTGTGCACCGTTTTGTCAAAACAAACCAAGCCAGCCCGATCGTGTTTGCGCAGCGCCACGTTGCTCAACACCAAACTGGCATTGACCGCGTAATCCATCAGGCTCATGCCCGCAAAAGGCAATTTCATGGAACGGCCCGTATCAATGGCGCAGTAAATCTGTTGGCTGCGCTCGTCTTCGTACTGGTTCACCATCAAGCTGCTGCGCTTGCTGGTGGCCTTCCAGTTGATCGCGCGGTGGTCGTCACCTGAAACATAAGTTTTTATCTGTTCGAATTCGTAGCTGTGCCCGATCCGGCGTATTTTCCGCAAGCCCTGCCCCTGGCTCACGTGGGCCAGCGCCAGCAATTCAAAGCGTTTCATTTGAAGCACAGACGGATAAACGGGCACTTCCTGCGCGCTGCCGGATGACACGCGTCGCTCGGCTAACCCAATGCTGGTGCGCAGAAAAACATGGATTTGCCCAAAGCGGTAAACCCCGCGTAGCAGCGGGCGAATGCTGTAGCCGAGCGCAACAGTGGCTCCGGGTTGCAACAGCCCTTGCCTCATAAAATCCCGAATTTGCAATTGGAACGGGAGCTCGTCAATGAGCTGGAAACGCCAGGCCATGCGGGTGTTGTTCTGCACCGTCAGGCGAATGGCATTGTCGTCGCCGAGCGACAGCAAGCGGGGCATGACGCGGTGCGGCTTGCAGGGCCGGCCCCGCCCAAACAGCAGCGCCAAATCAACACCGAGAAACCCGCACAAGCCCGCCAGCGCCACATGCGCCACTACCAAAAGCGGGAGCCAGGCAAACGAGACCGCGTACAACAACACCAGCACGCCCAGCCCATAGAACAACCGATTGCGCAGGTACACGGCTGACCAGGCGGCGCGCAGCGCCGCCAACCCCGAGTATCGCGCTTCGACGGCGGGCTGGCTCATCGCGGTACTTCCAGCGTTTCCAGGATCTCGCGAATCACGTGCTCCGGTTCAACACCCTCCAACTCGCGATCGCTGGTGAGCATGATGCGGTGATTGAGCACCGGATAGGCCATAGCCTGAATGTCTTCAGGGGTCACAAACGAGCGCCCGCCAATCATAGCAAAGGTTTTGGAAGCGCGCAACAGCGCCAGCGAGGCGCGCGGCGATGCCCCCAGATAAATGCCCGAATTGTTGCGGGTGGCGGCCACGATCGCGGCCACGTAATCGCAGAGCGAATCGGTGATGTGCACCTGCTCAGCCAGTGCCTGTCCCTCCAGAATTTGCTCCGCGCTCAATACCGGCGCCACCTGCTCTCCGCGCAGACCGGCGTAATTATCGCGAAAGCGCCGCAGCAACTGCTGCTCCTCTTCCACCGATGGATAACCCATGCGCACCCGGAACAGAAAGCGGTCTAATTGCGCTTCCGGCAGGCGGTAAGTACCCTCCTGCTCAATCGGGTTTTGCGTGGCCACTACAAAAAAGGGCGGGGTAAGCGCGTAGGTAACGCCATCGTAGGTAATCTGGCGCTCTTCCATCACCTCAAACAAAGCGGACTGCGTTTTTGCCGGTGCCCGGTTGATCTCGTCAATCAGCACCACTTGCGCAAAAACAGGCCCTCGCTGAAATTGAAAGCGGCTCTGCGACAGGTCGTACACGGACGTGCCGATCACATCAGATGGCATCAGGTCAGGCGTAAACTGGATGCGCGAATAGTCCAGTTGCAGGCTGCGCGATAGCAGTTTAGCCATCAGGGTTTTGGCAATGCCCGGAACCCCTTCCACCAATACATGCCCGCCGCAAAGCAAGCCGGTGAGCATGTGCTCCAGCACCTGCTGCTGGCCGAGCACTATCTGGTTGATCTGATCGCGCACGCGATCCAGATTTTGGCCAAAGCGGTCCAGGGCGTCTTGCGAAGGGCCTTTTTGCGCTTCGCGCGCGAGTTGATCGTGCTCGGAGGGGTTCTGGTCATCCGTCATAGGTCAGGTACATTTTTCGTAAAACTGTTGCAGCTCGCGGTGCAGGCGAAGCAGCGAATAATCTTGAAACTCGTAGCGAGAATCCAACTCGCTCAACCGCCTGAACAGCGATCGCACCGATGCTGCATCAATGCCAGTCAAGCTGATCAGCCGCAGCGCGGTTTCTTCGGTCAGTCCCGGTTGCCGCAGGTGAAAGCGCTCGCGAAGAAAACCCATAAAATGCTCGCGCATCATCTCGCCGATGGCGCGGTGGTCGCTGCGCTGTTGGTAGTACAGCTTGGCCACGGTATTCAGGTATTCCAGGCTCTGGTTGCTCTTTGGGTTCAACAGGGGAATGGCTGCCTGCCTCCTGCGACTGCGGAACACCAGATACAGCAGCCCGATGAGCAACAACAAGTACCACGCCATGCGCAACGCGGGGTGGTTCAGCACAAACCGCAGCGGGCTCTCCGCGGGTTGATAAGGTGTTGTGGTGTTGCGGGTTCCGGCATCCCAAAGCAAATCGCCGGGCGTCAAGTGCGACAACACCCGTTCGGCATAGTCGCGGCCATCGGGCTGCACCAGGTAAAAATTTGCGAGCGCCATCGGTGTGGTGAAGATCAACATTCGCCCACGGCCAACAGGCAATTCCACCAGGTTTGCGCCCCGGAATTTGTCTTGCCCTTTTGCCATGCCTTCTGCTAAACCGAGCGTGCGCACTTCTGGAAAAAGAATGCGCAAGCTGTCCGGTTGAATCAGCGACCAGGGAAAAGGCTCGTCTTTGTTCCACACGCGGTAAACCAGTTTGTGGTCTTCTGCCGTTTTAAACGGTGCCTGCGAAAAATTCAACCGCAGCGCGGGCAGTTCCAACTCCATGTGCCAGTCAGGCTGGGTTAGGGTGATTTCGGCCGTGAAAAAAGTGTCCATGCTGGCCGGCGTCATTGCTTCAGCATAGGGCAAAGTGTCCATGCTGGCCGGCGTCATTGCTTCAGCATAGGGCAAAGTGTCCACGCTGGCCGGCGTCACTTGTTCGGCGTGGGGCAACCGGCTGCTGTCCAAGCCGGGCAAGTAGTCTGGAAGCGCCTCATGCGCCAAAAAGACCGTGTTGCCCAGCGCAGCCCAGGCCGCCAGACTGTCCAGATCAGCGGGGCTCAATCCCGAATGGTGTCCAATAGAAAAGTACGTGCCCGCGAACGCCCGCAAATCCAAGTCAGCCGGGGCCTGCGTGACCATGCTTCGCTCCCCGGCATTAAATGCAGGAAGCAGGTGGTACAGCACCGACATACCATACGGATTGTTATCTTCATGCGCATAGCTCAAATACCAGCTCCAGTTTTGTCCGGAACCGCGCAGGCCAATAACCAGCGCAGCGATCAGCAAAACGCCTCCACCAATAAGCACCAACCGCTGCATGGAACTTATGCCGTTCACGATTGCTGTGTTGGGTTGGTTAGAGAAGATTTGGAAGGCGCTTGCCGAATGCGTTCCAGAAAGGCACTAAAAAGCGGGCTTAATCGCTCGGCATCCTGACGGCTCACTGCCGCATCTCCGTAGCGCGACCATTCAAAAACACCGCTCAAGTGCCGGTAAAGCATACGCAGATCGCCATGCGCCCCTAGTTCCTGCTCGTAGTCCCGGTTGGTTTTCTCCGGTCGCCAGACGATGCGTCCGCTTTGGCTCAGGGAGCGCATGACCGCCAGAAACTGGAAGCGAATAACATCGCGGAAGCGTTCCTCGCGCCATGCCAGGTCCAGTTGTGCGTCAAAGTCGCTGTCCAACAAACGGCGGGGATCATCTGGATCAAGCACCGTTCCAACCTGAACTTTAGCCGGATTCGCCGCGGGCGAAAGGCGCCGGTACACGAGCCACAGCAGCAAAAGCAGCAGGCCGCCGAGCAGCGAATACCCCAGCACAACCAGCAGGTCTTCAACCCAAGGGGTCCGTCGCGATGGTGCCTGCTGGCTAACTGTTGGCTCTTCCGGTGCCTCGTCGCTGTAGTTCAACCCCTCGGTGGCTTCGCGCCAGGAGGATTCATCCAGTCGCCGCAGCGTTGTGGTGCTGTCTGATGCCTGGCCAGATACGTGGAACCTGCTCAGGCAAAGCGCGAGCAGCAAGCCAAGCATAGGAAAGTATCTGGTCCAGGTGTTCATAGTCAAGTCCAGCGGTTGCTCGATTTTCCGAACCCTTCGACCCGCGCTTTCAAGCCCTGGCTTTCACTCAGTTCCAGCGCGTGAAAATAGTACCCCACCAATACGGCCAGGCTTAGGGGCAGGAGCAAAAAGGCCGCAGCGTAGGTTTGAAAAACGAGCATAAACGTAGGGAGCCGGCGCATAACCGGCTCTGCAAAAGGCAGGTTGGCGTGAAGGATGTCCAGGAAAAAACCCGACACCGGAGAATTGACCAGCGCCATGCCGACCACGCTGAACATAAGCATAGACCCAAAGCCCGCTACCAACGTAGGGATATCAACCCGGATTAAGTGCAGTGCGCGAACCAGCGATGTCCAGGGCAGGCTGCGCTCCCACCAGGCTGAACAGATCCAGAGGATACAAAGCGGAAAGAGCAGGGCAAAGGCGAATGGTCCCCAAAAGCCGGGAAGAAACAACGGCAGTTGTGCGGCAGCCAAGGGAGCCAATACCCCCAGCCAGCGAGGGGTGCTGCGGCCAATACCTTCTTGACTGGCTTCGGTCGTGCGGTTCGGAATGCCGGGATAGCCCGAAAACAAGGTCAAAACCAACATGGTCAGTAAAAAAAATCCCAACAGGTTGATTGGGGCCAACCAGGGTGCTGCGTTGTAGTTGCCAAATTGGGCGGTTAAGCGCAGGTAGTGGTCTGCGCTAAACAGGAATTGAAAAGGACTGTCGGTCGTGAAGCCTTCGGTTAAAATTAAGTGGTGATTCGGCAGGCGATCCATCATCGCGGCGGCCAGGAGTCCCAACCCCACAGCCACGAGCAAAACGCCGCGCAACACCAATTTGTAGATTCGCCCGAAATGCGCAAACGCCAACGCGAACAATTCGCCGGAACTGCGCAATCGGTTGAGCGAAAAAGGAATGCTGGACCGCGCGGGCAGCGGCGCCGGCGCTGCATCCGCCAGCTTTCCGCTCCTGGCCAATCTAAAGGGATACACCACCAGATAGCCGAGCACCAGGGTTAGCCAGCCCAAAATAGCCAACAGCCGAAGGGCATCCGGAAGTGCCGTTTCTCGTGTAATCCAACTCTCCAAAAAAGCCGCCATCAAGGTCATGAGCACGACAGGGGCCATGAGCCGTAAACCACGCACGGCAGAAAGTCGAAAGGCCTGCATCCGGGTCAAGGTGCCCGGGAACGCGATACCGCGACCCATCGTCAATCCGGCTGCCCCGGCCAAAACCATGGCGCTAATTTCCAGCGTACCGTGCTGCCAGATGGTCAAGGCGGAATGGCGGAACAAATCATACTCAACAAAAAAGTATTGAAAGGAACCCACCATAATGCCGTTGTACAATACCACAAACAAAGTACCGATGGCAAAAAGAACCCCCGAAACAAACGTGAGCACATCCACCAGGAGGTTGTTAAGCAAAATCCGAAGAAACATATCAATAGGCTTGCTGTCTTTGTAGACCTTCATCGGGTCGCCGGCCTCGATGTTGTCGCGCGTCATGCTCACATAGTCAGGGCCCAAAATCAATTCGGCAAACCCGGGGTCCTGCACGCTCGACAGCAAGCCAATGCACAGCGCACCCACAAAAACCAAAAACGAAAGCAGCAAGTCCAAACGAGCCGACCAAAGTTCCCTTGGCAATTCCAGCGTCCAAAAATTGCGGATGCCTGCCCAGGTCTGGTGGCGGTTGCGGTAAACGCGCTGAAAAATTCGCTGCGAAAGCTGGTTCAGGTAAGCCCGAACCGAGCGATTGGGATAAAAGGTCTGCGCGTAGGCCAGGTCTTCGGTGATCTGTACATACAAATCCGTCAGCCGCCGTGGCTCCGGTTTTGGGCTGTTGAACAGCGCCTCAAATTCCGTCCATTTGGCCTGGTTCTGGCGGATAAATTCGCTTTCGCGCATGGGAAGGAAATCCGCTGGCAACGCCTGACTTCGCAGAGCTGCCGGGTTTTGGCTAAAGATAAGTTTCTTCTCTTCCGCCTTGAACTCCGTTCGCTAAAAAGCCGCAGCTTTCGCGCGCAGGGCCTTATTTTGCGGGCGAAGGGCTTTCGTTCTCGCAACCAGGTTGCGCGTGGTGCCCGTCTCCTTTCGCCCGAAATTGACCGAAATTGCAGCCAGTTGCCTGATCCTACCCCCCGCTGAAAACCGCCGATATCCATACGCCGCAACAAGTAGTGATTCGCTACGAGCTGGCTTCGCTTCGCGAGCGCATCATGGCCTTTTTTCTGGACCAGGCAACTATCTGGTTTGGAATATTTGTTATATTTATCTTTATATTGCTAATTGGTGCGGACGAATCTCGCGCTATGCAATTGTTGACGGCATGGCTGGTCATTATCGTCTTTTGGAGCTACAGCCTGTTGATGGAAATTCTGCTGGATGGGCAGACGCTTGGCAAGCGGTTGATGGGCCTGAAAGTGGTGAAGCTAAGCGGCGTTGAACCTCGGCCTGCCGACTTTGTGATGCGCTGGATGTTCCGCCTGTTGGATATTTGGGGCAGCCTTGGGGCCCTGGGATGCCTCATGATTGGGACCACGCCAAACGCGCAGCGCATGGGCGATTTGCTGGCTGATACCATTGTGATTCGGCTGCGCCCCACGCAACACGTGGCCTTGCCGGCGCTGCTGCGCATGCACGAAACCAAAGCGGAGTCCGCGTTGTACAGCCGGGCCGGGCGCTTTACCGAAGACGAAATGTTGATGGCCATGGAAGTCCTGGACCGAGCAAGACGGCACCCCAACCCCACCAACCGCGCCCTGTTGAGCGAGCTCAGCGCCAAACTCGGGCAGGAATTGGCCATGTCGGCAGTGCCGGCCGACAAGGATCGTTTTGTCCGGCAGGTGATTCGCGATTATGTATTGCTGACGCGGTGAGGGGCTCTCGCCTCCACACGCTCCAGCGCCTTATCTTTAGGGTAGGCTTGCTAAAGGGTGCTCCTAAAAACGCTGCCGCTCGCTACCGACGGTCAATCCAGGTGGAACGAGGACGGCACACCCGAGCCCGCACAACCAGCATGGCGCTATCCTACCGTTGTGCAGGAGCCGCAGGCTGGCTCCACCGATGAACCCGCGCTCAACGTGTTTTTCCGTTGGCCCACCAACGAGATTTGGTTCCAAACCCACAGCAAATTCAGCTCCAAGCTATGGTCCGCGATCTGTATGGGCGTATTTTGGTAGAGCAGTCTGGCAGCAACCCTTGGATGACTTGGCCTGTATCGGATGTTCGCAGCGCGTTGTTGGTACAGCTTCGGTGTTGGAACGATCGTTCCAAAATAGTTCGAATCGTGCCGTACTGAGGGCTGCTGTGCGAAACACCCCAACCAAAGCGCTGCCCTCTATCCAGGATGACTTGCCCACACGCCAACCGCTTTTCCACAACAAATTATATGTTACATCGCACCTTTACGTTTTTGGTCTTGGGATTCCTGAGCACATGGGCACACGGGCAAACCACCGTAGGCACCTTGTTGTACCAGGACAGTGCGGAAACGGGTTACCTGCTCATGGCACCAGCGGTGAGCGACGACACTTGGCTCATCGACAATTGCGGGCGCGAAGTGCATCGTTGGACCTCGGATGCCCCTCCGGCCCTGGCTGTTTATTTGCTGGATGATGGCAGTTTGCTCCGGCCCGCCAGGGTGTCTAACACCTTTGATGCAGGGGGGACCGGCGGCCGGGTTGACCGCATCTTGTGGGATGGGCTGACGGCGTGGTCCTTTCTCTATTCCAGCGACACGGGCCATCAGCACCACGACATTCAACCACTCCCCAACGGCAATGTGCTCTTGCTGACCTGGGAAAAACACAGCGCGGCCGAGGCCATCGCCCTTGGGCGCAAGCCGGAAACCCTGCTGGATGAGTTGTGGTCGGAAAAGATTGTGGAAGTGCGCCCCACCGGGCCTGCGAGCGCGGAATACGTTTGGAGCTGGCGGTTGTGGGACCACCTGGTTCAGGACCAGGACCCACTGAAACCCAATTTTGGCAACCCCGCTGCTCACCCCGAGCGTGTGGACATCAATTACCTGCTTAATGAAGGTCCGTCGTCCTGGCGCGATTGGACTCATGCCAACAGCGTGGATTACCACGCCGAATTGGACCAGATTCTGATTAGTGTGCGCAATTTCCACGAAGTCTGGATTCTGGACCACAGCACAACCCGCGCGGAGGCGGCGGGCTCCAGCGGTGGCAGCAGCGGCAAGGGCGGCGACCTGCTCTACCGCTGGGGCAACCCGCAGGCGTATGGTCGCGGAGGTGCCGCCAACCAGGTTTTATACCAGCAACACGATGCCGCATGGGTGCCTCAGGGCTATCCCGGCCAGGGAAACATTACGGTGTTCAACAACGGCAAAGGTCGGCCCGAGGGGGTCTTTAGTACGGTGGAAGAGTTTACGCCTCCGCTTGCTGGTGACGGCAGTTACCTTCTGGCCCCCGGCGCTCCCTATGGGCCAGCATCCACCTCCTGGACTTTTGTAGCCGATCCACCGGAGTTGCTGAACGCTAAAAACCTTTCCGGGGCTCAACGCCAACCCAACGGCAATACCCTGATCTGTGCTGGTGCCACAGGTGATGCCTGGGAGGTAACGGCAGACGGCACGCTGGTGTGGCGCTATGTGTGCCCGGTCAATGCTGGTGGTCCCGTTGCTCAAGGCTCGGTGCCGTTCAACAACCAATTGTTCCGCCTGCCCCGCTACTTGCCAACGCATCCCGGCCTCTCCGGCAGAATTCTTTTACCTGGAGAGACCGTCCAAATTGAGCCCTTTGAGCCTGAATGTGATATTCTAGGTACGGGTTTAATCCAGCCTGTGGCCGTTCAAGAAGATTTTATCCACCCCAATCCTTTTCTGGACTTGCTCTGGGTAAACTCCCCAAGTGGTCTTAACTTTCGGTTGCGCGCCATGGATGCTACCGGTCGGCTGGTTTACGACCAACTGTTGCCCGACAGCGAAGAACCCCTTTCCACCGAAACCTGGCCTGTGGGGCTTTACATTGTACTGCTTTTTGATACCGACCAACACTTGATCGGGCGCAGAACGCTGCTCAAAGCTGAACGCTAACGATGAACGCTGCCTCTAACCGCTTACTCTAAACGCCGACCCCCTTCTGAAATGAAAAATAGTACCCTATTGCTTGCCCTGGCCCTTCTGGCTGGAAACCTGACGTTTGGCCAGACGCGTACCGTCGGGCTGCTTTCCTTTGATCACGAAAAGGCGTTGCCGGGCTATAACCTCCATTTCCCGCACAACCAGGGCAATGCTTACCTGCTGGACAACTGCGGGCAAATTGTGCACCGCTGGGACGATGCCGTGTACAGGCCCGGAAACGGTATCAAGCTGATGCCGAATGGCGATATCGTGGTCTGCAAGGGCAGGAATGCCTTTTCTAACCCGACTTTTCACGCTGGCGGAGGTGGGGAGCTAATAGAGCGCCGCGATTGGGACAACAACCTGCTTTGGCAATTTGTGTACAACGATGCGCAATTCCGCCTGCACCACGATATGGCGGTGATGCCGAATGGCAACGTCTTGGCCATTGCCTGGGAGGTAATTGACAGCGTGGACGCTGTAGCCGCGGGTCGCGATCCTGCTTTGCTGACAGAAACTAACCTTTGGCCGGACAAGGTAATTGAAATTGAACCGGACGGGGGGGGGGGAGCCACCATTGTCTGGGAATGGCGCGCCTGGGATCACCTGGTGCAGGACTTTAACCCTTCGGCTCCCAACTTCGATGTTGTGGGCAACCGACCTGAGCGCATTGATGTAAACTACGATACGCAAGACGGCATCGCCGACTGGCACCACGCCAACAGCATTGACCACAATGCAGACCTGGATCAGATTCTGCTGTCGGTGCCTCACTACAACGAAATCTGGATCATTGACCACAGCACCACCACGGCAGAGGCCAGCGGAACCATCGGCGGGCTTGCTGGCAGCGGCGGCGACTTGCTCTTTCGCTGGGGTAATCCAGCAGCGTATGACCAAGGCGGCCCGAGCCAGCAGAAGCTCTTTTTTAACCACGACGCCCACTGGGCAGACCAGGAACTAACCAGTGCCAGTGCGGACTACAACAAAATCGTGCTCTTCAACAATCAGGTGGGCGTCGACTATTCGTCCGCGCATCTTCTGATTGCCAACTTCGACACCTACGAATGGGACTACCCCATTTCGGGAAGCACCTGGGGTCCCTCCGGCTTTGACTGGACCTACGAGCGCCCGGTGCCTCAGGACATGTATTCTTCTGGCCTCAGCAGCATGCAATTGCTGCCCAATGGCAACACGCTGATTGCATCGGGCCGCCAGGGCTATGCGTTTGAACTGACCCCGGATGAAGAAATTGTATGGGAATACGTCAACCCCATGGAAGGTGGAAACCCCGTGGACCAAGGCACCGTGGTGCCATCTGGTGCCAATCAGCTCTTCCGCTTTTTGCGCTATTCAATGGATTACCCGGCGTTTGACGGTCGGGATCTTACGCCCAGCGGCTTTTTGGAATTGCTGCCTGATCCGGCGTTCTGTGCCTTGCCCACGGGTCTGGCCTCAGCCCCGGAATCCGGCGTTCGCCGCATTTTCCCCAACCCCGCTCACGACCTGGTCTACCTTGATTTGGACCCCGCTGCTGCCGGGCAGTTGCTCCAGATTTTTGACATCGGGGGAAGGGCAGTTTTTCAAACCACAACGCAAGGCACACGCATGAGCATCGCCGTGCAACACTGGCCGACGGGCACTTACGCCATCCTACTGAACGGCACAGCCGCTGGCCGGATCGTGCTCGTAGATTGACGAGAAGCCCTTTCGACCTGTTTTTCTCAGCCCCTACACGAGCTTCTAAAACCCCCATTTACGAGGCTCGCACAACTTTTAACGCTGGAGTTTACTGCTGTAAATGAGGATGTTAAAAATTGTGCCTTTCGAAGCAGGTGGGGTTTCTGGAGGTTCCCTAAGCTGGTTTGAGCACTTCTAATTCGCGCCCCACCTTAATAAAGGCGGCGATGGCGCGGTCCAGGTGCTCGCGGCTGTGGGCGGCAGAAATCTGCACCCGAATTCTGGCCTGGCCTTTGGGAACCACCGGGTAGTAAAAGCCAATGACGTAAATGCCTTCGGCGAGCAAGCGCTCGGCCATGGACTGGCTGAGGCGGGCATCGTAGAGCATGATCGGCACAATAGCGTGATCCCCGGGTTTGATGTCAAAGCCGGCCTCGGTCACCTGCTCGCGGAAGTAGCGGGTGTTGTCTTCGAGCCTGTCACGCAGCTCGGTAGTTTGGCTGAGCAAGTCAAAAACAGCAATCGAAGCCCCGACAATGGACGGCGCCACCGTGTTGCTGAACAAATAGGGGCGCGAACGCTGGCGCAGCAATTCCACAATTTCCCGCCGGCCGCTGGTGAAACCGCCAGAGGCGCCGCCCAGGGCTTTGCCCAACGTACCGGTGATGATGTCGATTCTGCCCATCACCCCGCGGTACTCGTGTGTTCCCCGGCCAGTTTTTCCCATAAAGCCGGAGGCGTGGCATTCATCTACCATGACAATGGCGTCATAGCGGTCAGCCAAATCGCAGATTTTATCCAACTGGGCAACCGTACCGTCCATGGAGAACACCCCGTCGGTTACGATAACCCGGTTGCGCTGCGCTTGGGCTGCCTGGAGCTGGGTTTCCAAATCGGCCATGTCATTGTGCTCGTAGCGGTAGCGTACCGCTTTGCACAGCCGAACCCCGTCTATGATGGAGGCGTGGTTCAGCGCATCGGAGATGATGGCATCTTCCGGGCCAAACAGAGGTTCAAAAACCCCGCCGTTGGCATCAAAAGCAGCCGCGTAAAGGATGGTGTCTTCCGTTCCCAAAAAGGTGGCAATCTTCTGTTCCAATTCCTTGTGGATGTCTTGTGTGCCACAAATAAACCGAACCGACGAAAGCCCATAACCTCGCTGATCAATAGCGGATTTGGCCGCCTCAACCACCTGAGGATGCGAAGACAGACCGAGGTAGTTGTTCGCACAAAAGTTAAGGACCCGGCTGCCGTCAGCAAGGGTGATCTCCGCGTCCTGCGGGGAGCAAATGATCCGCTCTTTTTTAAACAATCCGGCGGATTCAATGTCGAGAAGTTCGCTTTGGAGGCGTTGGCGTAGGCTGTCGTACATGGTAGGCTTAGGTTACAGGGGCAGGAGGGCCCAGAAGGCCGATCAGAAGATATTTTATTTTCAGTAATCCCCTAGAAAATCGGGGAAGTTTTTTGGTGAAATTATCCCAAGTTTTCGGTCTGTCGGGCTGAATTCGTGGTCAAAAAGTGCCTTTGCGGCCTACCAAGTTACGCTGGAGTTCTTTCTTTCAAGCGTGTGCTCCAATCCATATGCTGCTTATCGCATGGCGGAAAACCACGGTATTTTACGCGTCACAAAAACCGTATAAAGTATTGTGTTTTGTGGCTTTATGGCTTTTCATAATACCAAAACAATCCTTCTTAAATGCTTGTCACACAAGTCTATAAGTGGACATAGCAGCCAAAAATATGTCGCAGCAGCGGGCGCGAAATCTTCGTTTCTACACAGGCACTCCCTACCTTCATGAACGCAATCAGGCTGCGCTTTCGGTTACTCTGCGCACCGCTCGCCCCTCCTGGCGACCATCACTCCTGGCTTGTTATCGCTGCAAGGCGAGTCAGTGCAACAAAAAGAGCCCTCCAATAGAAAACGGAGTGTTCCAGGCCTGGCTCCCTTCCGGAAGTGATTTCTTCATTGTTTACTCTTATCAAACAAGAATGACATTGTTTACCCCTGCGCTGCGACTGGTTGCCATCCGAGTCGCCTATCTTTTAACCCTTTTTAGCGTTTCCACGCTCCAGGCCCAGTCGGGCTGGGAAAGCGGCTGCGGGAATGGTCATTACGACCTTGCCGGAGCCGGTATAAATAACCTGGCCAGCTATGCCTTAGCCATCCCGGATGGCTTGAGCGCCGACAGCATTGTGGTGGAGGTTGTGGGTAAGGGTGCCGTCGTGCCTACCCTTTGTACCTTTTCCTCCGATACAGAAGGCGCCGCGGCTGAGTCCGGCAATAGCCTGACGAAAATTGGCAGCGGGTCGCACCTGACCACCGTTTTCCGTCGCACCATGGCCCCGGCATCGCAGATCACCGTTGCTACAGATGATCCGGCCAATACGTGGTCCGTAGTGGCCTACGTCTACCGCGCCGATGGCTCCGGGCAGTCTTCTACTGGCGAATACGCCAACTATTACATTTACCGCGCAAACTGGACGGCTTCCTACTCCCTCGCTCCCGCCTCCGCCGTCCGTGACATCACCGTTCGCATCCCGATCACCGATCTGGACGCCGATACGCGGGTTGCTTTTGTTGCTGCTAGTGCCGGTGGGGTTAGCGCGAGCGAAACCGTCGCCATTTCTGATTTGGGCGAAAGGCTCAGAATCGTTGAGCTGGTGCTGAGCGGAGTTCCCGCAGAGGCTACCTCGGTCGACGTTCAAGTTACCAGCCCGAACCCAAGCACCGGTGGTGCGCACGGCGACTCCTTCATCTTTGGTGTAGGCATCAGCAGCCGTTGCGACGGTGACTTCTCGCTGGTCTGCGATGGTGGACAGCGCCTGGAAATCATCGGTGCCGGTGCAAAAGACAACCCAAGCACCTCGCTCCCCATCAGCGACCCGGCCAGCATTGACCGGATCGTCGTTGAAGTGGTAGCCAAAGGCACATCGTTGCCCGAATACTGCACGTTCTCTTCAGATGCAGAAGGTCCGGTTAATGTGATGGGTACTGATGTTCCTCCAACCGGTCTGGGCACCGAAGCAGTGCGCGTCTTCCGCCACACGATGGCCCCTGCGAGCAGCATAACTGTTTCTACGGACGATCCCGAGAACACGCAGTCTGTGGTTGCCTATATATTCCGCAACGAAGACGGAGCTGCAGCCGTTGGTCATTTTGCCAATACCTACCTGTTCCGCGATGACTGGAACCATACGTACCCGATTGCAACCGCCGACGCTCCGCGCGATGTAACCCTGATCGTTCCCATTTCGGAAATTGACCGGGTTGGTCGTTACGCTGTTATTCAGGCCACGTCAGGTGGGGTGAGCAACAGCATCACCATCAACACCTCTGACCTGGGCGATTACCTGACCATCGCGCAACTGGTGTTGCCCGCTGTACCAGGTAGCGCTTCCAGTGTTGACGTTACCGTATCTTCTCCTATGCCAAGCAGCGGAGATCCGGGCGGCGACTCCTTTATCTTTGGTGTGGTTGTACAAACAGACTGCGGCAGCGCTTGCGAAGCCCCGGCTTTTACCGACTTCAACTTTATCACCCCAGTCTCTCCTATTGTAACCTGGGAAGCGGTTCCCGGAGCTATCCGCTACGAAGTTTGCGGACGTCTGGTGGGTAGTTCTGTCTGGCGCTGCCACACCCGCACGGTCAACTTCAAGCGCTTCTTCAACATGATTCCCGGAATGGGCCACGAGTTGATTGTCCGGGTCATGTGCGCCGATGGCAGCATCAGCGAATACAGCCCTGCCGATACCATCTACCCCATGACGGCTCGCGAAGGCGAAACCATGCTGCCGACCCTTGCGGAAATCTATCCGAACCCGGCAGCACACGAAGTGTTTGTTTACCTGAACAGCGCAGAAGGTAAAACCCAGGTTGAACTCCGCGACTTGTCCGGCCGCATTGTGGCCATGGACCAGGCTGGTGAAGGCCAGGAACTGATCCGCCTGGACGTTGCAGAATTGCCTTCCGGCATGTACCTGGTGCATGTGCTGAACGGCGAAAGCAGCCGCACCGAGCGCTTGCTGATTGCCCGATAATCCGGCATTACCCGCCTTACCCTTTCCCAAAAGCAAAGCCCGACCTTAACCGGCCGGGCTTTGTTGTTGCAGGCTGTTCACACGTAAAAAAATCACCCTATGTAATTTTCGGCACGAATTTGGCGTTGATGCCCAGCGGACTGATGCCCATACTTCAACCTAACAGGACTGATTGAATGCTTCGAATGCCGGGTCCGGCCACTAAATCGCACTCCATGAAACGCCTCCTTCTTGCTGCAGCGCTCTTTTTTACCGCCACCCTGCTTTCCGCCCAATCCGACTACCAGGGCGCCTTTGGGTTGCGCGCAGGCTCTGGATTTGGCTTGAGCGGTAAGTATTTCCTCAATCGGGATTTAGCGTTGGAAGGGCATTTTACCAGCAGGCGGCGGGGATACGAACTCACGGCCCTCGCGCTAAAACACCGCGATATCGGGTGGCAGCGCGACTTTAACTGGTTTTACGGTGGAGGTGCCCACGTGGGCTTTTCGGAATACACCGATACAGAATCCGGGCTGGACCGCACACAAACCACGGTCGGTATTGACGGAATGATCGGGGCAGAGTACACCTTTCAGCCCATTCCGCTGAACCTGGCGCTGGATTTCAAGCCGGAGATCAATTTCACGGGGGCCAGCGGCGTTTGTTTGCTGTGCGGGGCCTTGAGCATTCGCTACGTTTTCCAGTAGGACCTCAGCAGCTGCGCAAAGACCAAGCAGCGCAGCAACAATTTACCCTTCTATCCTGTTGTGCGTGCCGTCGCAGAAACAGCCTTTGGCGCTCTGGCGGCAACCGCACCAGGCAACACGCTGGTCGGCTTCAAAGGTTTGCAGCACCGGCTTGAACCCGGTATTGAGGTGTGACCCATCGCAAAAGGGCTGCTTCCCACTTCGACCACAAGCGCACCAGGCATAGGTCTTTCCGGCTTCGACTTCCATTTTATACGGGCCTTTCTGGGCCATAACCGGTTTGGGTTGGTCGGACATAGTCTTGCTATTAAAAGGTCTGTTTTGGAGCTAAAGCCCTAATTGCTGGCTATTTCATCGCCAATCCCAATCAGCTAATGCGCATTAGGTTGGGCATGCCCAAGGTCTTGCGCAACTGTTCAAGGGCACTTTCCGGCATGCAACGCCGCTCAATTTTGCTGACGAGATAGGCCCGAAAGGATTTTTCCTGTTCGAAGCTTCGAAAGCAACAAGAGCAGCGGTCTAGTTCAAACAAAAATTCCCTCATCTCGTCTGTACTCAGCTCCCCGTCCAAAGCCAGGTACATCTTAAGAACAACCTTGTTGCAATCGTGCGAAGTCATGGCATTACTCATCCCTCATCTGTTTTCTTTAAACCCCTGATTGGCGGCATACGTCTTCAGTTCTTCCTTGAGCATGTTTCTGGCTCGATGGAGCCTGGACCGCACCGTACCAATCGGGATGTCCATAATACTCGCAATCTCCTCATACGTAAACCCTTCAATATCACACAACAATACAACAGTTCTGAAATCTACCGGCAGGTTATTGAGGGCGATCGTGACTTCGTCGCCCATCAGTCCCTGAAAAATCTCCTGCCGGAGGTCTACGTAACCGCTGTAACTGGCATCTTCCCGATCCTGGTAGTGAACGACCTCTTCGTAATCAATGGGATCGGGTTGTCTCGCCCGTTTCCGGTACTCATTGATGAAAGCGTTCTTCAGGATTCTGAACAGCCATGCTTTCGCATTGGTTCCTTCCTGGTAAGAATTGATGAACCGGTAGGCCTTTAACAACGTCTCCTGAACCAGGTCCTGCGCATCGACCTCATTGTACGTCAGGTGAAACCCAAAGTTGTACAGCGTGTCCATTTGCGGAACAAACTCTCGCTGAAACAAGGCGTCTCTGCGATTCTTTTCTTCTGGACTAATCTCTGGGGTTTCCAAGGTCTGGGGGGGCAAACTAAAGCAATCAAAAGCAAAGAGCGCAAAGATAGGCAAGACGTCCGGGCATTCCTTCCTGTTTAACCAGCGGCTGTGTGGCGGTAATCTTATCTTTAACGGGCGAAGGGGGGCCGTTCATTCCGCACCTTTCGAACTAAACCCATTCCCTGGTATCGATCCGCGACGTCCCCCTGCGCCAGGCAACTCCTCTCTCCCTTTGCGCTTGCCCCTTCCATTTTCAGCTACTACCCTCGCGCTCCTCGCGATGGGCTTCGTCCTGGTTGGGCTGGTCAGTTCCAACCTGTTGATGAGCATGGGCACCATCGGGCTTTTTATGCTCGCCTTGTTGCAGCTTGATCTGGGTCAAAAACTGAGGCGCTTTCTGCACGATCCGGCCCTGCTCGGCCTCACCGCCCTGTTTTTTCTCTATTTGTTGGGTGGGCTTGGAACGCAGGACCAAGCCTTCTGGCTAGACAAGGTTCGGATTAAACTGCCCTTCGCTATCCTTCCCTTCGCCTTTGTAGCGCTCCCCGATTTATCTGCCAAAACGCTGCGGAACCTTATGGCTGCTTTTGTGGGGATCACGGCGCTGAGTGTCCTCGTGGTTTTACTTCGGTACGCCGTTCAGCCTGCTGAATATGCGCAGCCTTATATCCAGGGAATGGTTATGCCCACTCCCCTCAACCACATCCGGTACAGCCTCGTGGTCGCTTTTGGCCTGGCCGTTTCCATCTGGCTTGCAAAGCCTTCAGAACCTGCGCCAGGAGCGGTGTTTCGGGTGGCGGGTCGGGTCTTACCCCACCGTTGGTTATGGTTCATTCCCGCTGTTTTTCTTATGGTGTTTTTGCACATCCTGGCGGTCAGGAGCGGTTTGCTGGCAGCCTACCTGGTGGTTGGTTACTTGTTGATTCATGCCATGGTCAGTCGTAGACAGTACGCACTCGGGCTGGTGTTGCTGGTGGCTGCACTCGCTTCGGGTTGGGCAGCGCAGGAATACTTCCCCACCCTGCGCAACCGAATTTCTTATGCGCGCTACGATCTGGAGCAGTATTTCCGCGGCGAAGTGAACCCAGACCTATCGGATGCCAAGAGGATTGGCTCCATCCAGGCAGGGCTGCAACTGCTGGCAGAAAACCCGCTGACCGGTGTGGGCATTGGCAACATCAAGCCAGCCCTCAAAACGGTTTACCAAGAGCACTTTCCGGGGCTGGTTGAAAATAATCCGCTGCCTCACAACCAGTTTGTTTTGGTGGCTGCCTGCACAGGACTCCTTGGGCTAGCTGCGCTGTTGTGGGCGCTGGCGGCCCCCTTCTTCGCCCCCGGCATGCTGCACAATACACTGTTCATTTCGCTGCAGTTGGTTATGTTGCCATCGATGCTCACCGAAGCCACGCTCGAGACTCAGTACGGGCTAACCATTTACTTGTTCTTCACGCTGCTGTTTCTGCGATATTGGTCTGTTTCGCCGAAAACGAAAATGGCTGTTTCTAACCCGCGCTCACACAAACCTATTCCAGCTTCGACTTCCCCATGGCAAAAAGACGCCTAACCGCCATTGTTCCGGTCTTCAATGAGGTCCATAACCTGCGCGATGTGCTGGAGTCTGTGCGTTTTGCCGATGAAGTGATGGTGGTGGATTCCTTTTCCACAGACGGCAGCGCACTCCTTGCTGAATCGCTGGCCGACCGGGTGGTACAGCGAGAATACGCATACAGCGCCAGCCAAAAGAACTGGGCCATTCCCCAGGCGGCACACGAATGGATTTTATTGGTGGATGCCGACGAACGGGTACCCGAGGCCCTTCGAACAGAAATTACTGCCTTGCTCAACCGAGAATCGCTGCCTGAAAAAGCTTTCTGGATTCAGCGCCGCAATTGGTTTTTAGGCAAACGCGTCCGCTTCAGCGGTTGGCAAAACGACCGGGTCATCCGACTTTTTCACCGCGACCTGCGCTACGAAGACAAACGGGTTCACAGCGAAATCTTCGCGCCTGGCGGCGTCGGTACCTTGCAAAACGAGCTCCACCACAACACTGCGCGGAGCATGGAGGCCTACCTTGAAAAGTGGAAACGCTACGCCCGCTGGAAAGCAGAAGAGGCCTTTGCCAAAGGCGTAAAACCTGGCTTCGTGCAGTTTTTTCTGGAGCCCCCCTTTCGTTTCTGGCGACAGTATTTGTTGCAGGGCGGCATTTTGGACGGCTGGACCGGCCTGGTAATTTGCGGACTAGAAGGCAGCAGCGTTTTGCTCCGCTACTTTTACCTCTGGGGAATGTGGCGCGAAGCCGAAGCAATGGCTCGAACTGCTAAATGACGTTGGCGGCCCGCATGGGCTTGGAGAGAAGCCCCACTACCCACATTCTTAAAGGCCTGAAGGTCCCTGAGACTGAATCAACAAAGGCTTCACGGTAGAGCGATCGCTGTTGCCAACCTTGAGAAAATACACGCCAGGGTAAAAACCACTCCAGTCCATGGACCAGCGCTGAACCGGAGCCAAAAATTCACGGTACTCCTGAATCATTCGGCGACCAGCCGAATCAAACAGTTCAACCAAAATCAATTCGTCGCGCGGACCGGATAAAACAATCTGAAACGAACCATTGCTGGGATTGGGGAATAAAAACTCCAGCGTCGTTCTCTTTCCAGACCGGTCGGCGCACACATCTGTTCTGCTGACGCGCTCGTAGAATTTGGTCTCGCAGTTGTCACAAAAAAGCGAACGCAGAAACTCTGCCATATAAACTACTACGGTATCGTCAGAAACTGCACCGTGACCCTGGCCAATATTTTTGTACAAAACGTGGCACTGCCCAAGACGCTCCATTTCAGCAGCGATATCGCCGGATCCATAAACATCAATAAACTTATTCGGAGCATAACAATGAAAAATAGCTCCGTTCGTGTAAGGTACCGTAAGATCGCAGGTGCCGTGAAACATAAGATTAGGTATGTTTTTGCGACTCAACACGGCCAGATTGTCCAGCGCTGCCGACTTGGTCACGATAGCTACCGGATTGAACGCATGGCGATAATCATTGCCAGATCCGTCCAAAGGTCCCAGCTCCTGCGATAGATACGCTCCCAAATCCCCTTCCGTAGAGTATGTCGCAAACATGGCGGCGCCACTGCCTGCACTCGTTCCGAGCAGGACAATCTGGTTGGTGTCCATGGCCCAGGATTCGCTGAATTCAACCATCCAGCGGTAAGCCGCCCGCACGTCTTGCGTAGCGCGATACACCGCCCGCATGTACAGGGCCGTGTCGGCAGCACAAGAATCAGCCGCAGGCCATCCCAAACGGTAATCTGCCGCCACAAAAACATAGCCCCTTCGAACAAAATCGATGGCCCATTCTCGTCCTTTCTGGTTTGACTTTGACCCCGCGTGAAATCCCCCGCCGTGCAAATACAGAATTACCGGGCGAAGGGCTACCGTATCCAGAGCGGGATTAGGGTAATATACATCCAGCTTTAGCGCTACCGTATCGCCGAGCCAATCCAGCGCCTTTCCGTATTCAAGATCAAAATCCAGCCTGACATCTGCTTCGGCAAAGAGTGTATCGCCCACCCCATAGCGGCCCTCTACACAATACTGGGCGCGCGCATTCAGTGCAGTAAACAAGCCGGCCAAAACGGCGATTAGAACGCAAAGTGTTTTCATCTGAAATGGGAAAAGAAAGATACACCTTACCTGGGTATGGTTTAGAGTTTAGCGAGCCTATTGAACAAAGGAGTCGCCCAGAACCTGCTCGGGCAAAATCGATAAAGCACAGGAAAAATGGCCTTCCGGACAGGCTTTCGCGCCATGAATGCCTTTGGAACAACACGGGGAAATACTGAATACCACGCGGCTTTGGTCGGAAAGGGGTCCAAAGCCCAACTCGGGGCGCGTGCTGCAAAATACCGCCGTCACCGGGGCATTGACCGCAGAGGCCAGGTGCAGGGGTGCGCTGTCGTTGGTGAACACGTGAACCGCCCGTTGCATCAGCGCCGCCGTTTCGCGGAAGCGCAACTCGCCGGCCAGGTTCACTGACCCGGGTCGGGAAGTAGCCAAACGCTCGCAGAGCGCAACGTCTTCCTTTCCCCCAACCAAAAAAACCGATAGCTCAGCGGGCAGCAAGGCCAGCAATCCGACCCAACCTTCTTCGTGCCACTGTTTGGTAAACCAATTGGATGCCGGCGCGATAACTATTGCTTTGCTCGCGCCCACCAGCGATTCGGCCCGGGCAAGTTCTGCCGGCCCCAGATGCAACTCGGGCCTGCGCGGCGCGCGGACTTTGTCGTGCAACAACTGCCGATTGCGCTGCACCTCATGCAAAAAACTGCCGTTGTGCGGATGCGGAATCCGATGTTCCACCTTTTTGTCAAAGGTCAGGGACCAAGGATTCTGGCTAAAACCCGCACGGAAGGACACGCCGGCCCGCCAGGTCAAAAAACCGGAGGAGGCATAGCGTTGCAAATTGTAAACACGGTCAAACTTTTCGTGCCGCAATTGTCCGGATAAAACCAACAGCTGCTTATACCGGTTCCCGCGTTTGTCCCAGGACCACAAGCGCGCCAATCGCTGATTATCCGCCAGGATGTCTTCGCAACCCCGGCGCACCAACATGTGCAGCTCGGCATTCGGAAACGCCTCAGCCAGGTCGGCCAGAAAAGCGGTTGCCAGAATGACGTCGCCGGGAAACGCAGTTTGGATCAGCAGAATCTTCACGGGCCGAGGGGGACCGTGTTCAGCACGGCTTTGGAGACGGGTTTCGAATGACCGAACCGGACCAACCGCAGGCTCCGGGCCCAAGCGCTGGCGGTATTACCCAAGCTTGCGCTTGACTTCGAACTCTTCGTAGCCCTCAATGATGTCGCCGACGCGAATGTCGTTGTAGTTAGCGATGTTCATGCCGCACTCCATACCCGCAGAGACTTCCTTGACGTCGTCTTTGAAGCGCTTAAGCGAGGCAAGCGTGCCGCTGTACACCACAATGCCGTCGCGGATCAAACGGACCTTGGACTGGCGATTCATTTTGCCTTCCAAGACGTAACAACCTCCGATGGTTCCCACTTTGGTGATCTTGAACACCTCGCGAACTTCGACGTTACAGATGATCTTCTCTTCGATCTTGGCGTCGAGCATGCCTTCCATGGCCGCGCGGATCTCCTCGATGGCGTCGTAGATGATGGAGTACAGGCGAATCTCCACCTGCTCCTTCTCGGCCAGCTTTCGGGCGGCCTGAGACGGCCTTACCTGGAAGCCCAGGATAATGGCATCTGATGCGGTGGCCAACAATACGTCCGACTCGGTAATTTGCCCCACGCCTTTGTGCACCACATTGACCTGAATCTCTTCGGTGGTGAGCTTGAGCAAGGAGTCGGTAAGTGCTTCGACCGATCCGTCCACGTCGCCGCGGATGATGATGTTGAGTTCCTTGAAAGAACCCAGGGCCAAACGGCGACCGATCTCGTCCAGGGTGAGGTGTTTCTGTGTGCGGATGCCTTGTTCGCGCTGAATCTGCGCGCGGCGACCTGCAATTTCTTTGGCTTCCTGCTCGTCTTCGAAGACGCGGAATCGCTCCCCTGCCTGCGGAGCTCCGTTGAGCCCCAACAAGAGCAAAGGTGTGGAGGGACCGGCTTCAATCACGGGTTTGCCGCGCTCGTTGAACATGGCCTTGACCTTGCCGTAATGTGAACCGGCCACGACCATGTCCCCAACTTTCAGCGTACCATCCTGAACCATCACGTTTGACACATAACCGCGGCCTTTATCCAACGATGCTTCTACAATGGAACCCATGGCCTGCTTGTTGGGATTGGCTTTCAAATCCAACAATTCCGACTCTAACAGGATCTTGCCCAGCAAATCGCTGATGCCCTCGCCGGTTTTGGCGGAGACGCTTTGCACCTGGAACTTTCCACCCCAGTCTTCGACCAGAATGTTCATCCCGGCCAACTGCTCTTTGATTTTCTCCGGATTAGCGCCTGGCTTGTCAATCTTATTAATGGCGAAAATCATAGGAACCCCGGCAGCCTGAGCGTGGCTGATGGCTTCCTTAGTCTGGGGCATAACCGCATCATCAGCTGCCACCAGGATGACGGCAATGTCGGTGACTTTGGCACCCCTTGCGCGCATAGCGGTAAAGGCTTCGTGACCCGGTGTATCCAGGAACGCGACGCGCTGGCCAGATTCGGTCGTGACTTCGTAAGCGCCGATGTGCTGGGTAATGCCGCCCTTTTCGCCCGCTACCACATTGGCCGAACGGATGTAGTCAAGCAACGACGTTTTACCGTGGTCCACGTGGCCCATAATGGTCACAATCGGAGCGCGGGTTTCCAGATCGTCCGGGCTGTCTTCTTCTTCTTCTGTGTCTTCGTCACCGGCGGCATTGGCGTCAATGAATTCCACCTGGAATCCAAATTCGTCGGCTACCAGTTCAATCACCTCAGCGTCCAAACGCTGGTTGATTGAAACAAAAATGCCCAGTCCCATACACGTTGAAATGACCTGTGTTGGCGAAACGCCAATCAAACTGGCCAATTCAGCGACGGAAATGAACTCGGTTACTTGCAACATGCTGTCGTCCTGCGACGATGCGGCTTCGTCTGCGCGGACCGCATGGTCATCGCGCTTGGCCTTTCGCAGCTTGGAACGGGTGCTCTTGCCTTTGGCACCCCCCCCCAGCTGAATCATGGTCTTTTTGATCTTCTCGCGGATCTCCTTCTCGCTAACGCCTTCGCCCGGCTTGCCGGTCTTGCGTCCTGGAGGAGTTCCTGGTCGGGCAGCACCCCCACCCCCCGGACGAGCACCTGCTCCTCCGCCGCCACCGGTTCCCGGTCGCGCTGTTCCGGGACGCGCTGCGCCGCCCCCCTGACCCCCCGCGGGTCGAGCACCTGTTCCAGGCTGCTGACCGCCGGCGGCCGGCTTATCTGTGCGCTGAATGCGCTTGCGTTTGCGTTTCTGCTCCATGGATTCGCGCGGGCGATCCACAGGCAGTTCGATTTTACCGACAATTCGAGGTCCGCCCAACGTGACTTTTTCCGGTCGAATAATGTCGCTGTCGTCTTTAGGTGTCTCCAGAAGACGCACCGTTTCGGCACCTGGCTCTGGCTCTGGTTTTTTTACCTCGGGCTGGGGTTCAATGGCGGCAACCGGCACTTCTTTCTTTGGAGTTTCTGCTACCGGAGTAACGGCGGACGGGGCCGCGGCTTTCTCCGCCTTTGGAGCAGCCGCTTTGGGCTTCTTTTTGCCGGCATCCAAATCCACCTTGCCAATAACCTTGGGCCCGGCCAAACTTGTTTTGGGCGTCGCCGTTTCAGCAACCGGTGCTGGTTCTGAAGGCGCGCTTTCCGCGACAAGAGCTGGTGCAGGTGCGGCCGCGGGCTCCGGTGCTTCAAATTTGGCTTCCTTCTTGGGTGCCGGGGCCTCTTCGGTTTTGGGCGGGGCGGTCATGACTCCCGCATTGCCCACGGAGCCTCCCACCAAACGGCTTTGGATCAGGACGTCCTCCTTCTGTTCCTCCCGCTTGTGCGGGATATGCGCCTGTCTTTCATCCAAGGCCACTTCTTCCCGCTTGCGGGTGCCAATGGAGATCTGGTCGGCTTGCTCGCGCACTCCCTTGTCTTTGTGGAAGGCTTTGAGCAGGACGCCGTACATATCTTCCGAGAGTTTCGAGGTCGGACGGTTTTCCACGTCGTACCCGCTTTTCTTCAGGTGTTCGACGATGGTGGCCGTGGCCACATTAAACTCTTTGGCTGCTTCAGCGAGCCGAATGGTCTTGATTTCGGGCATAAAAGGTTGACAAAGTTACCACTTTCTCAGGGTTCGTCGTCGAACTCGGCACTGAGAATGCGCAAGATTTCCTTGACCGTCTCCTCCTCCAGATCGGTGCGGCGCACCAATTCTTCCGGAGCAAGCGACAAAACACTCCGGGCCGTATCGCATCCGATGGCCTTGAGTTCGTCAATAATCCATGCGTCAATTTCATCGGTGAATTCCTCCAAATCCACGTCGTAGTTCTCGTCGTTAGAGTCGCGGAACACATCAATGGTGTAGTCGGTCAGGCGGCTGGCGAGCTTGATGTTCAAACCGCCTTTGCCGATGGCCAAGGAAACCTGGTCCGGAGCGAGAAACACGCTGGCTTTGCGCGTTTCCTGGTTCAGTTCCATGCTCGTGATCTTGGCCGGGCTGAGTGCCCGGGTAATGAGCAACTGGATGTTGTTGGTCCAATTGATAATGTCGATGTTCTCGTTGCGCAACTCCCGCACAATGCCGTGGATTCGCGAACCTTTCATGCCCACGCAGGCACCCACGGGATCAATCCGGTCATCATAGCTCTCCACCGCCACTTTGGCGCGCTCGCCTGGCTGGCGCACAATCTTGCGAATGGTGATTAACCCGTCGAAAATTTCGGGCACTTCCAACTCCAGCAACTTGGCCAGGAACGCATTGTCCGTGCGGGACAAAATGACCTGCGGAGTGGTGGCGTTTTTCATCTCCACGGCCTTCACCACTGCGCGAACCGTATCGCCTTTGCGGAAAAAGTCGGCGGGAATCTGCTCCTTTTTAGGCATCACCAACTCGTTGCCTTCGTCGTCCAGCAGCAGAATTTCCTTCTTCCAAACCTGGTAAACCTCGCCGGATACAATGTCGCCGACACGCTTGCTGTACTTCTTGTAGAGTTCGTCCTTCTCCAGCTCCAACACCCGGCTGACCAGGGTTTGCCGGGCAGCCAGGATGGCCCGGCGGCCAAAGCTCTCGATGGTAATCTCCTCAAAGGTCTCTTCGCCAACCTCAAAGTCAGGCTCGATTTTTACCGCTTCGGCGAGGGCAATTTCCTTAACCGCATCTTCCACTTCTCCATCCGGGACAATGATGCGGCGATGCCAGATTTCCAAGTCGCCCTTATCGGTGTTTACGATAATGTCGAAATTGTCATCTGTCTCGTACTTTTTCCGCAGCAAGGTGCGAAAAACGTCTTCCAGCACCCGCATGAGCGTGGGGCGGTCAATATTTTTAAACTCCTTGAATTCGGCGAAGGAATTGACTAGCTCTGTGCTGTTCATGGTGTTTGCGTATTTACAGTCTGCACGTCACTTAGAATTCAAATTTGCGCTTGGTTGATTTAATCTGGCTGAAAGCGATGGGAGTCCGCTCGGTTTCCGGAGCGATGCCCTTGTTTTTGGTGTCTTTTCCTGCTGGCAGTTTTGCTGGCAGTTTTCCGGGCAATTTTCCGGGCGAAGGGCCCTGGGCGCTGCTCAAAAACCGGTCCAGAACAATGCCTTCTTCGCTGCTGTCTGCCAGGATGCCGTCCAGCTTGCGGCCATCCAGCAGCAACACCTCTACCAGGGCTCCCTGGTACTTTTTGTACTGGCGAAGCACTTTGAACGGATTGTCCATGCCCGGTGAGGACACCTCCAAAATGTAATTCTTCGGAGTTGCTTCGCCGTGATCCAGTTGAAACTGGAGGTAGCGGCTCACCACCGTGCAGGTTTCAATATCAATGCCCGGCTTGCCCGCATCGCGATCCAGGTAAACTTCAATGCGATGCTGGGCAGGGTTCTGCTTGACATCCACCAAAAATGCACCCAGCTCCTCGAGCTTGGGTTCCAGCCATTCGGCGATTTGGTCCGCCAGACGTTCCATGGGCAATTTCCCGTTCAAACCTTTAGGCTTGTCCGTTCCATCATCCCGCAAAACGCGTTGATTTCCAGACAATAAAAGAGGGGACCACTGGGTCCCCTCGCTTAAAGGCGGGGTAAAGATAAGCAATTGCCGGTATGGTAGGATGCGCTGTTGCGCGCCGCGGTGATTAATGTCACCAGGCAGTGGCTGTTTCCATCAGCTTGATTGCAGGGCAAAGGCAGCACTTTTATAGCGCAATCATCCAAAAATGCATTGCTATGCGCCTGAGAACCATCCTTTTGCTGCTGTTCCCAGGGCTTCTGGCCCTCTCAAATTCTCCAGGACCGGGGCGCCGCGCTGTATCCATCCAAGTCCACGCGGATTCCCAAGTAGCCATTGAAGGGTCAAGCAACTTAAAGGCTATCCGCTGCGTGGCCGGAACTGTGCACTTTCCTAAAACAATCCTTGCGGACTATCATTCAGGCAGTTCAGTACTGAATATACACGACGGCAAAATTCTGCTAGACGTTTTGGCCCTTGACTGCGGAGCCCGGGCCATCAACCAGGACATGCAAGAAACCCTCAAAGCGGAGAAATACCCCCAAATAACCCTCGAGATCCTCTCCGTGCAGTTGCCAATGGGTCAAAATGACCTCATCCAGCCTTGGCAAACCTGCAAAGCCCAGACCCAAGTGCATATGGCTGGCGTTACGCGCAGTGAACCCTTTGTATTTCAAGGGAAACGCCTCGGTGCTGGCCACTACCGCGTTACGGGCAGCCACGAGATCAAGCTGTCCAACTATTGCCTCGAAGCCCCAAGCGCCATGATGGGGCTGATCAAAGTGGATGACTGCTTTTTGATCCAGTTGGACCTTATTTTCCAGGTTCAATAGCACCCCCGCCCCCCCCAAGTCTTCGAACACGGGTTTAGCACCGTTAACATTGACTAATTTTGGTTAACGAAATGTTAATTGATGCAAATGGCCCCCTCAGCGCTGTTAATTTCGTTAACGGTCTGAACCCAGGCCGCCCGGAGCGCTGTGCCCCTTCCCCCGATGAATGTTTACAAAATCTGGTTGATTGTTGTCCTGATGAGCGCTGCCCTGATCGGCATCATTCTCGTTCAGGCCTATTGGGTCCACAACGCCATCACCTTGCGCAAAACAATCTTTGACCAGCAGGTCAATGAGGCGCTTAACAGCGTGGTGGATAAAATGGAGCGCCACCAGGCGGCCAGTTTAATAGACGAGCACATCAGCCTGCTCAACCTGGACGACCTGTCGTTCATCACCATTGATTCTTCGCTGGTTGGCCCCGGCATGGCCGACACACTGGTCGAAGAATTGCTCAGCTCCGGCGAGCTCATCGCCCTCAACGGCGCCCTGGAACAGGCTTACACCGAAGTGCCCGGTTCTGCTCCGGCCTCCATGCCGCGACGGCAACCCACCGATCCGTTTGGTATTGGAAACACGGTCTACGAAATGCAAGGCGAAGAAGACGCGCGCATGCTGCCCGCCCTGCTGCTCAACGTGGAGCAACAGATTTTGGCCAACATCCAGCAGTTTAACTCGGTCATGGACCAGGTTTTGGTGGAATTGGTCCGCGGTCAGTACGGCCCCACGCGCAGCATTGATCCAGAGGTGCTCGATTCGCTCTTGTCGGGGGAATTTGTCCAAAACGGCATTTACACGCCTTACACCTACGGGGTGCTGATCAGCCAGGAAAAACTGCTGACTACGGCCGTTGACGATACTGAAAAAGAAGCGCTCCTGGCCAGCGCCCACCGCGTTAGCCTGAGTCCGGGGAACATTTTTACCCGGCCCGATGAGTTGTACGTCAGTTTTCCACGAGAAAAGGAATATGTGCTCAAAAGTTTGTGGACCCTCTTGAGCGGCTCTGTCCTGTTCACGCTGGTCATCATCCTGGGCTTTTCCTACACCGTCCACGCGCTGCTGCGTCAAAAGAAACTCTCGGACATCAAGACGGATTTCATCAACAACATGACCCACGAGTTCAAAACGCCCATAGCAACCATTTCGCTGGCGGTGGACTCCATCAACAACCCGCGCATTATCGGCGACCAGGCGCGCATTACTCAGTACACCGGCATCATCCGGGATGAAAATAAGCGCATGAACGCCCAGGTGGAAAAGGTGCTCCAAATGGCGCTGCTTGACCGCAACGAAGTCCGGTTGCACAAAGAGCGGCTGGACATGCACCAGATTATTCAGACCGCAGTTGAAGCCATTTCTATCCAGATTGAAAACAACAACGGCCGCATCGTCACTGATCTGCGCGCCAAAAAAACAGGCGTGAGCGGCGATGAAGTTCACCTCATCAACGTCATCCAAAACCTGTTGGACAACGCCAACAAATACACGCCCACCGACCCCCTCATTCGCGTTGAAACCTGGAACGACAAGCACGGCATTTTCGTTTCTGTAGCCGACAACGGCATCGGCATGGACCGCGAAACCCAGCGCCGAATCTTCGAGAAATTCTACCGACTGCCCAAGGGCAACGTGCACGATGTCAAAGGATTTGGTCTTGGCTTGAGTTACGTCAAAGCCCTGCTTGACGCACACAACGCTTCCATTACCGTCAAGTCTCAACTCCGCGAAGGCTCCCGGTTCATCATCTACCTGCCCAACGTCACATGATCAGCAACACCACCCTCCAACAGACCTCAATCGCAAAGCCTATGAGCCTAATTAAGACCCGCATTCTGCTCGTTGAGGATGACCCCAACTTCGGCACGGTCCTTAAGGACTACCTGAACATGAACGACTACGAAGTAGAGCTTGCCAACGATGGGGAGAAGGGCTGGAATGCCTTTGGCCGCAGTCCGTATGATCTCTGCGTACTGGACGTCATGCTGCCGAAAAAAGACGGCTTTACCTTGGCCGCCGACATCCGCCGGATCAACCTGGATGTGCCCATCATTTTTCTCACGGCCAAAACCCTGCAGGAAGACGTATTGGAAGGCTTCAAGCTGGGTGCCGATGACTACATCACCAAGCCCTTCAACTCCGAAGAACTGCTGTTTCGCATTCAGGCAGTGCTCAAGCGGGGCAAAGTCAAACGGCAGGATGATCGCAAGACCTATGACATTGCCAGCTACCACTTCAACTTCAAGTCGCGCATTTTGAGCCGCAACGGCGTCGAAAACAAACTCTCGCCCAAAGAGGCGGAACTCCTTCGCCTGTTGGCCAACAACATAAATGATATTACGTACCGCGAAGACGCGCTCAAATCCATTTGGGGCCGCGACGACTATTTTACTGCGCGCTCCATGGATGTGTTCATCACCAAATTGCGCAAATACCTCAAAGAAGACCCGACCATTGAGATCGTTAATATTCACGGAAACGGCTTCAGATTGAACGTGGAACCGGAAGAATGACACTCCGTTGACACGCCCGCAAAAAAGTTGACCAAACCGTGTGGAATCGGTAGTGGTTTTGCATCTAATTCGCAAAAACACCCCACTATGAACTATTCCACGCGGCTATTTTCCTACCGTGGACCCGCCCTTGCGCTGGTCCTGATCGCCCTTTTTGTTACCGGCATAGCCAGTACGATAAAGACTAATGCACCCCTTGCAAATTCCTCCACCGATACGGGCGCTATTTCCGGAACAGTGACGGATGAAGCTGGCGAAGGAATCTCTTTTGCCAATGTTGCTGTTTACCAGGGCGACTTGCTGGTTACCGGCACGGCTACTGACTTTGACGGCCGGTATTTTATCAGCGGTCTTGCGGCAGGCACGTATGATTTGGAGGCTTCATTTGCAGGAAACAAGGCTAGAGTCACTGGTATTCTGGTTTCGCAGGGTACTGTATTCCTTGACCTGACGTTGAGCACGGAAATTCAGCTGCAAAATGTCATGATTGAGTGTCCTATGCCCTTGGTAGATGTTGAACGCAATGTATCCGGGGGCGTGGTCAGTAAGGAAGAAATTAGAAATTTGCCTGCCCGCAATGTCCAGAGCATCTCCGCCACGCAAGCCGGCGTGTATCAATCAGACGAAGGAGCCGGCTTGAACATCAAAGGCTCCCGGGGTTTCGATACCGAATACATCATTGATGGCGTCAGGGTTTCAAGCTCTGTCTCGATGCCCAATGCCAGCCGCTCGGATCGCAAACGCAATAACGCGGAGGCCGATTTGGTCCACAACACGGAAGAATACGACCGCATCGCAGAGAACAAGTTTCTGGAAACCATTGCCAATCCGCTGTCAACCTTTTCCATTGACGTGGATGCTGCCTCGTACGCCAACGTGCGCCGCTATCTGGACAATGGCCAACAGCCGCCCGCAGACGCTGTGCGCACCGAAGAGCTGATCAATTACTTCAACTACGACTACCCGAAACCCAGCGGCGAACATCCCTTTTCTATCGTGACGGAGCTCTCCGAAACGCCTTGGAATCCCGAAACGCAGCTCATTCATATCGGCCTGCAGGGCAGGGACATTGTCCGCGAAAACCTGCAACCGTCCAACCTGGTTTTTCTGCTTGACGTCAGCGGATCCATGGAAGCCGCCAACAAACTCGGCCTTGTCAAATCTTCCCTTATGAAACTAGTAGACCAGCTCGGGCCTTTAGACCGCGTGGCCATTGTGGTATATGCCGGAGCAGCGGGCGAAGTGCTTCCGTCCACCGCGGCAAGTCAAAAGCAAACCATCCGGCAGGCGCTCACGCAACTCAGCGCCGGCGGATCAACCGCGGGAGGCGAAGGCATTCAACTGGCCTACTCCATCGCTGAAAAAAACTTGTTGACGAGCGGCAACAACCGCGTCATCCTCTGCACCGATGGAGACTTTAACATCGGGGCCAGTTCCGACGCCGAAATGGTGCGGCTCATTGAAGAGAAACGCAAGTCCGGCATTTTCCTTACCGTTTGCGGCTTTGGCATGGGCAACTACAAAGACAGCAAACTGGAGAAAATTGCGGATGCCGGGAACGGCAACTACTTCTACATTGACCGCGAACAGGAAGCGGACAAGGTGTTCATCAGCGAAATGCGCGGAACCCTGTTCACCATTGCCAAAGACGTCAAACTTCAGTTGGAATTCAACCCAACGGTGGTCAAATCGTATCGCCTGATCGGCTACGAAAACCGGATGCTCGCCAAAGAAGACTTCGCTGACGACGCCAAAGACGCGGGCGAGCTCGGCGCAGGCCACACCGTGACGGCCCTCTACGAAGTCACCTTGTTGCCGCCCGGCGAACGGTACAACCGCGGCGACCAGCAAGAGCAAATCCGCAAACAACCCGATCAACCAACAGAAGAGCTGCGCTACCAGCAAACCACCATCAAACGCGAAGCGTACAGCACGGATGAAATCCTGACGCTGAGCCTGCGCTACAAAAAGCCGGACGAGTCCACGAGCAGGCTAATTGTTCACCCCTTGCGCGACCAGCGTGTTCCCCTTCAGGCCAGCTCGGACAACTTCCGCTGGTCGGCAGCGGTAGCCGCCTATGGCATGGTGCTGCGCAACTCCGAGCACAAAGGCAGCGCCGATTTGGACCTGGTCCTGAAACTCGCCTCCGGGGCAAAAGGTGCAGACCTGGAAGGCTACCGGGCTGACTTTCTGAAAATGGTCCAGGACTCCCGCAAACTCTTTGCTTCGCGCTAACCGCTCGGAGCTCTGGCTCCGCAGCATCGGCGCGCGCACAACTCGATGATGTGGCGAAAGGGAAGGCGTTCTTCGAAAGGAGGGCGCCTTGCCCGTTTACAGCCCTACCGCTCGATGACAGGGCACTTTCAGAAACCCCAAATCAAGCCTACTGCTTTCCACAATCCACGCGTGCACACCGAAGCCCTGCGGACCGCACAAGCCGCCTAACTTCGCAGCAATGCCAAAACCGTTTCCACTCCTGTTCTTCTGGTCGCTTGTGCTGCTCGGCAGCACAGCAGGCAAAGCTCAGCCGGCAGAAAATACACCGGAAGTCTGGCTGTGGAAGTTGGTCAGTGAAACAGGGCAACCCCCGACCTACCTCTTCGCTACCCTTCATCACGCTCATCCGGCTTTTCTGGATGCGTTTTCGCTCGTGGAGCCTTACCTGCAAAGAAGCCAGGCCTTCGCCGGCGTTTGGCCCGCCGATGCCCTAAGCAAAAACGAGTTGCTCCGCTTGAGCCAGCGCGGCGATGCCAGCGCCATTCGCAAAGTGTACCGCCAGCCCGAATTTGAGGAATTGGACCTTCTGATCGGCGAGCGATTTGGTGACGCGTTGCTTTCTTACACCTCCTGGCAGCCGCTCTACCTGCGGCAATTGCTTCGCGATGCAGGCCGAAAAAGCGGTCAGATGCGCTTTATTGAAGAAGACCTGCACCTGCTTGCCCGCGGTTATGGCTTGGAGACGCAATCGCTGGTCAGCCCGGCAACTCTGGCCGACCTTATGCAGGCGGTGCCCTTGCAAAACCAGATCGACCTGTTGAAAACCTATGGCTCCCAAGCCCTGACCCAGGATGATGGCCTGGATCGCCTGGCCGCGCTTTACGCTCGTGCCGATTGGGAGGAGCTAGCCAAGGCCAGCCGTGTTTTAGAGGGCGAAGTGGCCGCAGTGCGCATGCTCGACGGTCTTGCGCTAATGACGGCCACCGGCGTTCTGGAATCTGCTTATGCGCCCGGACGCTTTCTGGCCGTGCCCGCAGAATTGTTGGGCGGACCCAACGGCCTGTTCGTCAGACTGGGTGAATTAGGCATCTCGCTCAGCCCTGTGGCACTGCCGGATTATGGCGAAAAATTGAAAGCCGGCCTGCCAGCCTGGGTGCTGGAAACACCAAAGGCCGCGCTACCCGAGCCAGCCGCCGTGCAAGAACCTTATGTCGAAGAGGCTCAGGTTCAGACCCCAAATCCCGAGCAGGATTTGGCCGGTGAACCCTTGTTCAGTTCGCTCGAAAACCGCATCGCAAACAGCACCCCGGAATACCTGGCCGATCCCTTTAAGGAGTTGACTGAATTCTCTGATCTGGACACAGCTTTTCTGCGCCAATGGATCCGCTACCAACCGCGCGAAAAAGACTTTGAAACCCGGCTGCCTTTTACCCCGGAAATCGTGTCCAACACGTTCCGCGCCGAAGGCGGGGTGGTAGAAGTTCAGATCTACCTGCTCAACGATCCCGTTTCTTCGCTCTATTGCCTGATCAGCCGCAACGTGTATCCCAAGCCCTTCGAACTGACTGATCCTGCGCGTTTTTTTGACAACGCCGTAGAAGGCACGCGCACCAAATTCAACGGCTTTGTGCTGGCGCAGCGCCCCGTTTCCACGCCTATTTACCGCGGGCGAGAATTTGTGCTCAGCCTGCCGGAAGGCCAGTACCTGCGCGGCCGCACCTTGTTGGTAGACAACCAATTGTATCAAATCGTATGCATCGGCGAAAAAGACGCAGCCTGGAGTGACGAAGCGGAAGTCTTCCTGCGCTCGTTCAAGCTTCCGCGCGCCAACGTTCGCACCTGGGCCCACGTAGAAAGCCCCAACTTCCGCGCCCGAATGCCCCTTACCCCCATCACCGCCAAACGCTCTGTCCAAACCGCCGGAGGTCCCGTTTTGGTAGACCTCTGGTCGCTTGAAGACCCCTTGAGCAAAATCACTTATTTCATGAGCACCAGCCATTACCCGGCAGAAGTGGCCAAAAGCGAAAAGGAGTTCATGGAGCGGATTGTGGAAGGCACGGTCAGCAACCTGGGCGGTGTCCTCACGCAGGATGAAAAAATTAAACTGGGCCGTCACCGGGGAAGGGCCATCGCGCTGAACACAGCGGAGAAACAGTACCGCATTCGCTTTTTCCTCATAGAGGGAGATTTGCACCAGATCATGGTGGCGGCCGCTGACAACAAAGTGACTGGCGCGGATGCCGAGTACTACCTCAGCACGTTTGTGTTTCAGTAGGTTGAAGCCTCATAGACCCGCGCTTCAACACCCGTCAGCCAAAAAGCGCTCGATGCGACTCACCACCAAGTCAGAGTTTCCCAGCGCGTGCCCCAACCCAGGTAGAACTTCTGCCGCCACTAAACCCGGTACCTGCTTTTGAGCGCGATGCAGAACAGCCCGCGCGTCAAACAGCGCGTCGCTCTCGCCGCACAGGAAAAGGGATGGGAAGCGCAGAGCCGCCAATTCGCTCGGGGCAAAAACATACGGTAACTGCGCACCGGGCTTGAATCCCTGAAAGGAACACTGAAACATTTCCGCAATTTTCCTCTGGACACCAGGCGGGAATTGATCCTGGGGTCCCAGAATGTTGGTCCGGACAAAATGATCCGTGTTCCGGGCACTTGGCTTAAGGATAGCGCGGCCAAAAGCCAAGGCTGTTCGCGGCGTTAAACGCAATCCGGTAAAACCGGCAGGTCCAAGAAAGACGACGCGGCGGATGCGCTCCGGCATCACTTGGGCAGCCTTAACCCAAAGAAATGCCCCGAACGACATGCCCACCCCGGTTACACGCTCTAAAGCCAGTTGATCCAGCACATCGCCGAGCCAGAAACCGTAGCCATTCCCCCGAATCGGAGGCGTTTGCAAACTGCTGTTGTTGGGCTGACCGATAACATCCACCAAGTAAATGCGATACTGCCTGGCCAACGCATGGAGGCTGCCCGTTAATTCCCAAAGCATGCCGTTGCCAGACCACCCGTGCAGAAAAACCAACGGTTCGCCGTCAGGCAATCCGGCCACGGCCACCCGCGTGTTGCCATAGCGTGTTTTCACATCCTGCAAAGCATAGGCAAGCTTACTGTTATCATGCACGTCGTCGTACCAAGCGCGGAGCTTATCGCTACCCGACTGCGAGCGGTAACGCGATTGATACGCAGACCGCAGCGCCGGCCTGAAAATCGGGTGAAAGAGCGGGCGGGCCGGCTGCGAGACCGCCGGGTGCTGGCTGGAATTTTCGGAGTTCAGGAGCCCACTATCCTGGCTATTTTCAGCAGTTGGCTTTTCGGTACGCATAAAGACGGTAATTTACCGTTGAATAATGAACATGAAAACCATCCTTTTCGCTTCGTTGCTAGTATGCAACAGCTTTTTGAGTGTAGCGCAAACCTCCTCCTCGTCCATGGATTCCACCGGCTACGCCAATAAAGTTGTCGGAACAGTGGTGCTCATCGGCGATACTTGGCTTATTGAGGCCATAGAAGATGGCAGTTTGCAACGCTACGTGCCCATTGATCAGGACAAGACCTGGCACACCGAAGGCATGGAGATCGTTTTTACCGGAGTTATCGGGCGCCCGGATCCCACGGTACGCAGCATGGGCAACCCGCTTATCCTTAGGGAATGGCGCAAGTTGTATCGCGCAAGCCCGGATAATTCCGGGCAATAAGGGCATTCACTTGCTTTAGTTTGCTCCGCGGGTAGCCCGCATTAACGCACAAAAACCAGGTTAAAAAATAAAAACTCGAACCTTAAATGAACCTTCCTTATCAAACCAATGTTTAACCATTGATAGAGAGCATTACTGCAACGCTAAAAATGGTCTGGTTATCTTTTTTTCGTAGTGCGTATTTTTAGTTTGGGGACGGCAAATTGATTTTGCCGTCCTTTTTTAATGCCTTAGTAGCTCATAGGGCAACGCGCTCTCCATTATTGAGCGCTGCCAGTGTAATCTAACACTGTCAATAAGTAGTACATAAGATAAGATGCGTACTATCGCAGTAACTCCAGCGCTGACGTCTGGATGAGGCCTTCTGCACCGCGCCATTCCATCCAGTAAATGCCGTTCGGCCAATTGGCGCTCTGGCCAATGCTTAGTGTAGCTGGGTCAGCGCCGGTTGGAACAGCTTGTTCATGCATCAATCGCCCATCATAAGACCAAATGCGCAGCCTGGAGGCATCGGGGCGTTGACCCGCGGCAAGTTGGAGGACCAATTCCCCTTGCACCGGATTGGAAAGCGGTTGCAGGGCCGCAGTGCGCAGGGTGGGAAGTGTTATGGTATTGATAGCCGACCCAAATGATGTAGCCGGTCCGCAGCCCGTAAAAATTCGCCAGTCGTAGGTTTCTCCTGGCTCAAGCGTATCAACGGTCAGGATGTTGCTAATGCTGGTGAAATTGTTCCAAGCGGAGGTGCCGCTAATGCGGGTTTGCACCAGGTATCCGCGGGCGCCGGGTTGGTCGTCCCAAGTAAAATTCACCGAAGATGGGCTGCCTGAAGTAGCCAGCGGATTACTCGGAATTCGGCAATACAGTTGTTTGGAAAGGAATAAGTTACCAGTGCGAATTCCATCGGTCGATTTGTTGCGTGCACCGATCAACAAATCCGGGATGCCATCCTGATCCACATCCCCCGGCGAAACGATGGCTGAGCCAAAAAAGTCGCTGGAGGAAAGTGAAACGCCGAGTCCGCCCTCTACCTCGCTAACCTTACTGAAGAGCATCGGCAGGCCATCGTTTTGGAGGTACAACAGGTAAACAGCTCCCTTGTCTGAAGCCCCGTCCTGGGAATCATCATCGCCTGGTGCTGAGACTGCCAGGTCGGTAATTCCGTCGCCGTTTAAGTCGCCCGCTGGCGCTATGGCAAATCCAAATGCGTCACCGGGGTCAAGCACCGCGGACAAGAGCGGAAGGGCTGAGCCAATTTCTACGTTGCGGTTCACGATGCCGGAAGCCGTAAAGCTGAGCAGGTGAACACGGCCTTTGGCGTCTGCGCCCCAGGCTCCCACCGCCAAAACGCCAGATCCGGAACTGCCAATGGTGCCCAGCCACGCCATGCCCGACCCAAAAAAGTCGCCATTGGTAATACGGCCATTCAAAATTGGTTCTGCTGCCGTGATAACCCGGTGATTAATGACTTGACCCGAGGCATTCAGAAACAACAAGTAAATAGCGCCCCCGGTAGACAGACCGCCGACGTTGTCGTACGGGGCACTGACCGCCAAGTCAGCAACCCCGTTGCCATCCAGATCGCCCACAGGCGCGACGGCGCTCCCAAAACGGCTCAGCGAGGGAATCAGCCCGGAAGGCAATCCGCCTTCGCCGTTGGTAATGCGGGTGTAGCTGCGCAATCCACCGAAGGAATCCAGAAAACAGATGTACACCGAACCCAGATCGTTGGTCCCGCCAACGGGGTCGAAAGCAGCCCCGACCGCAAGCTCAGGCAGGCCGTCGCCGTCCAAATCGCCGATTTTGGCAACCGACTCGCCGAAACCGTGAAAAGGCCCCAGCTCGGGTATGTCCAGTGGAGAAATGAAGCCCAGCCGGTTCATCTGGCCGTTGGGTCGCACGGAAAGCAGCCAAACAGCGCCCGAATTTACTTCTCCGGTCAAGTAGTTGTCAGCTCCGCGCAACCCCGCTGCCATCAGCGTAGTTCCTGCCGGAAGCGAGGGGAATGCACCCATATTGGCGAGCGAAGCGCCGAAGCGATCGCCGTCCTGAAGAATGCTGTCCACGACCGCATTGCGAACGTCAAACACCTTTCTGGCGGTAATGAGGTAAGGCTGCTGCGCTTGCAGGGTAGCAGAGGAGAAGGCCAAAATAGCCAGGAGCAGCTTCAAGCTGTGCATAGCGGCGAATTGGGGGGTCTTAATCAAAGCTAACTAACTGTACAAGGTAAATCAAAAAGCCCGAAAAATACAGCGCTGAACAGGTAAAGATCACTCATTTTCGCCAACCCCACCTACCCATTCCACCGGAAAAATATCGGCTTTAAGGCCAGAAGCCTGTTCGTAAGGCACCTCTACTGCTTTACAGAAACTCATTAACGCCTCCTTTTGGACCAGTGCAACGGCACAACCCCCAAAGCCGGCGCCTGTCATTCGGGCCCCGGCGCAGCCCGGAAACTGCTGTGCAGCAGCCACCAAAACGTCCATTTCCTCGCAGCTGACCATGTAGTCGTCACGCAAGGAGGCATGCGAAGCGTTCAGGATGCGGCCGAGCGCCTGTGCATCCTGGCTGCGCAGCATTTCTGCTGCCTCCAGCACCCTTTTAGCCTCAGAATAGACGTGGCGGGCGGCAGCCTGCCAGGCGAGGTCGGGCAGGTCCCTGATACGTTCCGGCTGCGTTAAATCGGCCAATTGGGCCAGTCCCAAGTGTTCCGCCGCTTCCTCGCAGGCCCTGCGCCGTTGGTTGTACGCAGAGCCGGCCAGCGTTCGAGCCTTGTTTGAATTTAAGATAACCCATTGATAGCCAGATATTTGCGCGGGGATGTAGGCATGTTCCAGGCGTGTGCAATCCAGCAGCAGGGCCATGCCCTGTTTTCCATGGCCGACCGCATAGGGGTCCATAATGCCGCATTGCACCCCCAAATAGCGCGCCTCCACCTGTTGAGACAGCAGGGCCATCGCCGTAGCTTCCGGGGTCTTACCCGCATAGCCGTGGGCAATCCAGGCCAGAAGCATTTCAAATGCGGCGGAAGACGAAAGCCCCGCTCCTTCGGGAAGATCCGACTGAAGCCAGAGTTCCAGCCCCTGCAATTCCAGGTCCGATTCCCGCTGCAAAGCCAGCACCCCGGCAGCGTGATTGGCCCAACCGGGCAGTGCACCCGGGCCGGGAATTGGATCGAGGGGAATTTCAATGGATTGGGCATGCCCTTGTGAATGCAACCGCCAAACCCGTTCCGGAAGCGCCCGCACCTTGGCGCTGATTCCCCGGTTGATCGCAGCGGGCATCACCCTTCCCCCGTTGTAATCCAGATGCTCTCCAATCAGGTTGACACGTCCTGGAGCAAAAAAATGCCGGAACGCCGGGCCGGATTTGGAAAAATCATCGGGATTGGAACGTGGCATGGACATGGGCATGTGGAGGCAAATTAGTATTTTCCGGCACAAACGGCTGCATGCTATAACCAACAAGGCTTTCAGCGTTTCAGAGTTGGTGTACTTGAGTCAGTAACGTGTCAGTTGTGAGAAGAGATACAGAAGAAGAATTTTTCGAAGTGCCGGGCAAAGCGCCAGCGCTATTCCGCCCGGCCCGTGTCGTGGATGGGCATGCGCTTTACGTAGTCTTTTACGTGCCGTCTCCAGACAACGGTCAGCTTCAGCGATTCAGAAAACGCTGCAATTTGGCCGGATACACAAAGCGCCAGCAAAAGCAATTCGCTCAAGATTATGCCATCATGATTAACGACAAGTTGCGTCATGGATGGACTCCTTGGGATGACAATTCACGAACTTCCGGTGATGTGCCGCTTGGGATGCTTATAGATCTTTACCTGGATGGGAAGAGGCTGCGCATTAGAGATAGCTCGATGAAGACCATAACCAACCTGGTGGCGAGGATTCGAGAACTCCTGCAAGAGCGAGGTATGGATAAATGGCTTTGCAGTGCATTCACTCCTATTCACGCCCAACAGATCGCAGATCGTTTTTTATTGGGGCATACAATTTCACCTGTGCACTTCAACGCATGCATTAACCAGTGCCGGGCTGTTTTTTCTTATGCTATGGAACGTGGAGCAATAACTGCCAATCCTTTTGCCAAAATTCGAAAGTTGCCTGTTCGGGATAAAAATCGAAGGCTATTTGAACAGGACGAACTGGATCGATTAATGGCCCATACTAAGGAGACCATGCCATGGTATCATTTAGCTTGCCAGCTCACCTACCGTTGTTTTATCCGCCCACAAGAGCTTATCTGTCTTAAGGTGTCCGACGTTGACTTGCAGCAAGGCGTTGTAACAATTAAATCCGAACACGGCAAAACGGGAAAAAAGCGCCAGATAATACTCCCGTATTCTTTGTGGGATTTGACGAAAGAACTCGGGCTTGGGTCCGCTCCTGGTCATTATCACATCTTCAGCAGCCTCGATTATAGGCCCGGATTAAAGCGGAGCGGTGAAAATCGCCTTGGGCGCTACTTCAGCAGTTTTGTGCGCCCGGTATTGGGCTTTGACACTCATTTGGTGTTTTACAGCCTCAAGGATACCGGTATCACCCATTTTCTACAGCGAGGCGGTTCGATTGGGGATGCTCAGTATCAGGCTGGACATAGCAAAGCATCGATGCTGTCTCTTATACACATCTCCGAGCCCACGAGACTAAGGCGAATCTCGTATGCCGTCTTCTGCTTGAA
>ENA-ORBV01000281-ORBV01000281.1-microbial-mat-metagenome-genome-assembly--contig:-NODE-281-length-114164-cov-11.160807_pt1 | contig 114164 bp, 96 predicted proteins | sample MGYA00237777_ERZ505514 | MGnify/ENA primary metagenome ERZ505514 (study PRJEB26160, sample SAMN06269048) | microbial mat metagenome | isolation source: Oligotrophic lake microbial mat | place...
CCCGCGCCGGCATAGCGCCGGGCGCCCGTGGACCCCGCCGCGAGCATCGTCCCCCGTGAGTACAGCACGCTCGCGCCCAAACGGAGCCAGTGCCAGTCACCGAGCTGATCAAATGTGCGCGTCGAGAAAATCGCAGGGGCGCCCTTTAACCGGGCGAGACGCTGCCCGTGCCGAGCGCCGTGCTGCTTGAGCCGCCAAAGGAAGTCCATGTCTTCGAGACTCGACCGACGATCGTCATATCCACCGATCTCCTCGAAATCACGACGGCGACAGTACGTGACGCCCGCGTCAATTCCCGTCACTGCAGCACTCGCGGTCGTCACCCCATAGACGAGCGCGATGCCCGCTGACCACCGCTCCGGTTGGATAGCCGAAGCGCCACCGACGATAGCCGGATCGTCGAGGGCGGCCGTCGAATCTGTTGAGCCGTTGTCCGCCACGATGACTTCGAGTGCGCCGGGATCGTCCGTATAGTGCGCGAGCGCAGCATCGACGGAATCGAGAAGCCGTGGAAGCAGCGCGGCTTCATTACGCGCTGGGATAATGAGCGAAATGGAACGCGCTTGTGCGGTCAAGGCTCACCTTGCCCGAATTTGTGTGGCGGCATAACGTCGGCTTGTGCTGTGGCCGTTCAAATAGACCGCGGCGGCAGGGCCGCCGCGAGCCGTTCAACACTTCCAATGACTGCGGCCCTGCCGCCGCTTCCCTTTACCGTGGGAACACGCCCACGTCGGTGATAAGCGCTACGCAGTCGCCGCCGTCCGCAGCACACCCGAAGCTGAGCGCGGTCCAGGCGGTGCCGCTGACTGCACTCGCTTGCCAGCCACGCGCGGTGCGCTCCACGACGAACGCAAACGGGTCGTTGGCGAGCTCTTCGGAACGCTGCGTTGCCATGCCGCTGTGGGAGAGAACCGCCTGGCAGCCATACTCGCAGCTCATGCTGACCTTGGTCCATGCACAGCCGCTCGCGCATGTTGCGCTCCAGCCGCTGGGGGTGCGCTCAAGCGTGAGTTCGAACGTGGCGGAGGCCGCAGGAGCCGCCGGAGTGATCCAGACGAGGGCGACTACCGCGAAGGTCAGCAGAGACATGTTCGGGCTCCAAGGGTGAGAAGGTGCCTACGGCGATGCCCGGTTCCGTCCACCGAACGTGGGCTCGCCTGCTTCAGTAACGCGGCCGTCAGTCACCAAGCGTCGGTAGCCTGCTCGCGTCGTGATACGCGTCGCCGCGTGGAGCTCACGCCCATTCTGGTTGAGATGCGGCCATGCAAGCACCATGGCGATGGCAATGAGTGCGGGCTTCAGCAGGCCTCCGGCGCTGACGGGCGGGGAGAACAGCACCGCGAGGAGATGCACTCCGGCGTCCGTGAGCGCCAGCACCGCGCCGAGTCGCTTCGCCCTGAGTAAGAGCGCGCCAATCCAGCAGTACCCGAACGCGAACGCCGCGTTGATGACGAGCGTTGAGGAGGCGGGCGTGATGTTCGCGACGGCGCTCCACTGTAGCAGTCTTCCGGCAACCACGAGGGCCACCAGCAGGAGGAGCACGGTCCCACTCGAGATGAAGAGGAACGCGATGATCGAGAGCGCGGTCGATGCCTCGCCCGGCAGCAGGATCCCTCCCCGATATGTCTTTGACCTCATGAACCCCCCTGTGTCAGGCTAACGCTCAGCATCAGCGGCGGCGCGACGCGCCGTCCGCTGCATGCTGTTGTCAGACGGCCTGTCGGCGTCGCCAAGTCGCAATCGAGACCTCACGGTCTGCGGTTGTCGGCTGAACGCACCATGCGGCTGAGCATGAAGGGCATCACTCGCTGATGAACTTGTCTTACCACCGCGAAGTACGCCCGGCGTTCACTGGAGGCCAGGCAGCTTCTGATGTAACGAACGACTGTCGTCCTGGTGAGTGTCGACTGACCACCCTCAGAAGCAAGTTGGTACGCGACATAGAATACCCGCCCGGGCGCGCGATCCTCATACACGACTTCCGTTGCGTTCCGGTCGACCTGTCGCCCCTTCTGAAACGCCACGGCGACTACGTCATCCAGATCGCGAAATCGACCGGGCGCTACCGTGATGCGATACGCGTCCACGTAGTTCGCATCCGCGATCCGGCTCGAGATGAGGCTCGGCGCCTGGGGCACAACCGCTCGAACGCCGCGAGCGTGCCCTATGCCTGACAACATCAGCAAGAGCCCCACGAAGAGCGCTCCCAGGGCAAGTCCGGTCGCAACGATGCGCTTGATCCAATGATTCATCGAGATCTTCCTCGCGGCTGACTCTGCCGTCTAGACGCCCGGCTTCAGCCGCGACGCAATCAAATGCTTGCACCATCCGCCGACGGCTGCCACGCCGATGTTAGACCGCCTGACGGTCTTGGCGTAAAGACAACCACGCAGTAATCGCGGTGCCGATTGCCACCGACAGGGCAAGAGCGGTCAAGAAGCTAAACATCAATAGTCCGAAGAACGGCTGGCTGAAACGTACGAACCCAAGTGCCACGTTGCCCGCGCCAAACACGACACCAGCCGATGTTGCAATGGCCACGCCCACAACCCTGCCAGTGGTGATGTCACGCCCGGAAGTGAGGGTAATCCTCAGCCAACTGTCTGGCGTCCCCTGGCTGGTCGGGCAACTCCGTATCAAGGACCTCGACTTCGATCGACACCAGATTCTGGTTCTGGACCACCTCGAGGTCGGGCGGCGCCTGCACACGTTGGATCTGACCCAGGGGCGCGGCGCAGTCACCTTTCCGGATGCGATCAACAGGAAGTACCCGGGCGCGACGAAAAGCTGGCCGTGGCAGTTCGTGTTTCCAGCCGGCAGGATCTGCCGCGACGCCCGCTGGGGCCCGCCCTCGCGCTTCCATCTGCACGACACCGTCATCCAGAGGGAAATCAGCCGGGCCGCCCGGGTCGCAGGTCTCGGAACACGCGTCAGCTGCCACACGTGCCGTCACTCGTTCGCCACACACGTGCTTCAACGCGGTGCGCTCGGCGTTCAGAGCCCAGCCGATCGGCTCTGATTCCTGACTCCGTCGCCCCAAGGGCCACAGCCGACGCACTCCGTGTAGACCTCGGCCTTGACCTTCGACGGGCTCAGGTCACCCCGAGCGTGTCGAGGGGTGAAGCCCAGGCCGAGCTGCGTACGCAGGCCGCGCTACGCACGGACGCATGGCGCTCTTGAGAACCAGAGCGCCCTACCTACGACGATGCGTCATAGAATCCGCACATGACATTGACGCGCCGATTGCCACTCCTCTGCCTCGCCGCCGTGCTGCTCAGCGTTTCGGTATTGCCGCCGGCCGTGACGGCGCAACGCGCCGGTACTGCGGTGGACCTGGCGATGATCGCGCGCATTCGTGACGAAGGTCTGCAGCGATCAAGGGTCATGGACATCGTCTCCTACATCACGGATGTGCTGGGTGCACGCCTGACGCTCTCAGACGACATGGCGCGGGCGCAACAGTGGGTGTCGTCGCATATGCGCGAGATCGGACTCGAAAACGTCACGGTCGAACCCTTCATGGACTACGGCACGCGCTGGGACAACGAATACGTCTCGCTGCATTTGATGGAGCCGGACTACCAGCCGATGGTCGGCTATCCCCTCTCGCACACGCCAGGCACGAACGGCAAACAGACGACGCGCGTGGTTAATGCCGAGATCCGCAATCGCGTCGATCTCGAGAAACTGCGCGGCACGTTGCGCGGCGCCTCGGTGCTGTCAACGCCGCCCGCCGTGGTGGACCGGGCGCGATTCAGCACTGGCGTCGCACGCTACACGGACGCGGAACTGAAACTGCTTGAGTCTCCTGCTCTGCCGCCAGCCGCACCGCCAACCCCGGCACCAACTGCGACTGCGGCGGCCGCGCCCGCGCCAACCGCCCCGAATCCAAGCGTCGTACGGCCCGAAGAAAAGATGGCGTTCTACAAGGCCGAAGGCGTCGTCGCCGTACTCCAGTCCGAAAGCGGCTGGCCGGGCGCCGTACGCGGATTTGCGCGACCCGGTACCCGCACCGACAACTGGGGCCGGGCTGAGACACTGGCCTCGCCGCCCATCGTCGCCATCACGCCAGAGCACTACAACCGGATGTATCGGCTGCGTGAACGGGGCCTGCCCGTCACGATCGAGATCGAGATTCGCAACCGCGTCGGCGCCACGGTGGAACAGGCCAGCAACGTGGTGGGCGACATCGCCGGCACGGATCTGAAGGATGAACTGGTGATGATCGGCGCTCATCTGGACACATGGCACGCCAGCCCGAACGCGAGCGACAACACATCGGGCGTGGCGGTCGTCCTCGAAGCCATGCGCATCCTGCGCGCGGTGGGCGCCAAGCCGCGGCGCACGATTCGTGCGGCGCTCTGGGCAGGCGAGGAACAGGGCCTGCATGGCTCACGCGAGTACGTCCTGAAACACTTCGGAGACCCCGCAAGCCCCAAGGGCGTGACGCCCGCCTACGAAAAGCTGTCGGCCTACTTCAATCAGGACTACGGCCCCGGACAGTATCGCGGCATCTATCTTCAGAGCAACGAAGAGGCCCGCCCGATGATGACGATGTGGATGATGCCGTTTCAGGACCTGGGGATGACCACGGTGTCGCCGCGCGGCGTAGGCAGCACCGATCACATTTCATTCGACCGCGTGGGGTTGCCGGGCTTCCAGTTTCTCCAGGATCGCGTGGGCGGCACCGGCGGCCACACCAACCTGGACTTCCTTGAAACGCTGCCGCCGGAAGACCTGATGAGGAACGCCGTCATCATGGCGGCGTTTGCGTACAACGCGGCGATGAGCGACACACAAGTGCCGCGACGGCCCGTGAAGGTGCCGTAGCAATGACCCACAGTTTTTACACTCGACTTCGAGAAATGTCCATGTAAGATGTGCGCCTCTAGGTTCTGACGTGTGCCTGCGCGTCGTTCGTCCGGGGTACGGTAATTGCTTGCGTCCCTCGGTTGCGGCATCACATCGTCAACGCGGTATCGCTCTGTGGCGGCCGGTCGCAGTTGAGAAGGAGACGTGTCCATGGCGCAAGTCAGCTATCCCGGTGTCTACATCGTCGAGAAGGCCAGTGGCGTGCGGACGATCACGGGTGTCGCGACGTCGGTCGCGGCCTTCGTGGGCTTCACACGCAAGGGAGTGCCTGACAAGGCGGCCGCCATCACGAGCTTCGCTGACTTCGAGCGGGGGTATGGTGGCCTCGACCGCGACAGTCCGGTGTCGTATGCCGTGCGGCAGTTTTTCCTGAACGGCGGCACGCAGGCCGTGATCGTGCGGGTGGCTGTTGGCCATGCCACGTCGTCATGGACGTTGCAGGACGGGTCTGCGGTGATCGTGCTTGACGTGAACGCATCCAGCCCCGGGGCGTGGGGCAACGGCCTGCGCGTGTCGGTGCAGACCACAGGCGTCCGCAACCCGGATGCCGACTTCAACCTGGTCATCTCCCAGTTGCAGGCAGACGGCGCCACGCTCGTGCCGGTCGAGACCCATCGCAACTTGAGCCTGGATGCGAACTCCGGACAGTTTGTGGAATCGGTCGTCAACAACACGTCGGCCCTGGTGCAGGTGAGCCGGCGTCCGGGCCTGGTTTTCTCTCAGGCCGGTTTTGCGGTGAGCGGCGCCCTTGCGTTCTCGCTCAACCCGGGCAACACGGTCATCGGCGGTTCGGTGGACGGCACCACACCCTTCCAGTTGACCCTCGCCGGGGCGCCGTGGGCCAACATCGGGGCACTTGTCACGTCGACCACCAATGCGATCGCCGCTGCCGGCCTTGCCGCACGGCTTCAGGCGTCGCAAACGGGGCCCGATGGCCAGGCCGGCACCGGTCACCTTCGCCTGGCCTCGCTCGCCACAGGCGAAACGTCGAGCGTGGTCATCGCGGGCGGTGCGTTTGGCGGCCTCGCGGCCACAGCGAACATGGGTGCGGCCAATGGCGGACGTGAGTTCACGGGCGCGGCCCAGCGACGTCCCGCGGTGGTCAGCAACCTGGTGCCTCCCACGTCGGGCGCCGACGGCACCCGGGGCGCGGCCGTCAACCTCGTCGGCAATGAGTTGGCCAAGACCGGCATCTACGCCCTGCTCGACGTGGACCTGTTCAACATGCTGATGATTCCCGAGACGTTCGACATGACGGCCGGGCAGGAGGCCGCGGTGATTCCCGCAGCCACGGCGCTGTGCGAAGCGCGGCGCGCCTTCTACATCGTGGACGCGCCCTCGAACCGGACGCTCGCGAACATCGGCACCTGGGCGAACGCGGCGTCCCAATCGCGGAATGCCGCCACCTACTTTCCCGCGGTGCGCATCGTCGATCCGCTCGACGGCCTGCGACCACGCGCGATGGCGCCGTCGGGCACGATGGCCGGTGTGTATGCGCGCACCGATTCCACACGCGGCGTCTGGAAAGCCCCTGCCGGTACCGACGCCACGCTCAACGGCGTTCTGGACCTGACGCTGCCGGTCAACGACATCGAGAACGGGCAGATCAATCCGCTGGGCGTCAACGCGCTGCGCAGTTTCCCCGCCTACGGTCGCGTGGCATGGGGCGCACGGACGATGAAGGGCGCCGACGCGCAGGCCGACGAATACAAGTACGTCCCCATTCGCCGCCTCGCGCTCTTCCTCGAAGAAAGCCTGTACCGAGGCACGCAGTGGGTGGTGTTTGAACCCAACGACGAACCGCTCTGGGCGCAGATTCGACTGAACCTCGGCGCGTTCATGAATGGCCTGTTCCGGCAGGGCGCGTTTCAGGGCAAGACGCCCCAGGAAGCGTTCTTCGTCAAGTGCGACAAGGAAACGACCACGCAGGCCGATCGGAACCTTGGCATCGTCAACATCATGGTCGGCTTTGCCCCGCTCAAGCCGGCCGAATTCGTTGTCATCACCATTCAGCAGATCGCCGGCGATCTGCAATAGGGGAGTCGAACCATGGCCCAGTTTGCCGTCAACACCCATCGCTTCGATCCCTACAAGAACTTCAAGTTCCGACTCAAGTGGGATGGCCGCTACGTGGCCGGCGTCAGCAAGTGCGGGGCGCTCAAGCGCAGCACCGAGGTGGTCGAGCACCGCGAGGGTGGCGACCCCTCGACGTCGCGCAAGTCACCCGGCCGCACGAAGTACGAAGCCATCACCCTTGAACGCGGCGTCACACACGACGTGGAGTTTGAGGCCTGGGCCAACAAGGTGTGGCACGTCGGCGCCGGCCTGGGCGCCGAGGTCAGCCTGAAGGACTTCCGCAAGGATGTGATCCTGGAGGTCTACAACGAGGCCGGGCAGGTGGTGCTGGCATACAAGATCTATCGGTGCTGGGTCTCTGAGTTCCAGGCGCTTCCTGACCTCGATGCCAACGCCAATGCCATCGCGATCCAGACGCTCAAGCTTGAGAACGAAGGTTGGGAGCGCGATCTGGAAGTGGCCGAGCCGTCTGAACCCGTCCTTGCGGGCTGAAGGTAGCCATGCGTCCGTTTGGCGAAGCCATGGATCTGGACGTGGACTTCGGAGCCGCAGACCGTCCCGGTCTGGTCACCACTGTTCTCTCGCAGTGTGCCGGCCAGGGTGATCCCGCGTTCTGGTGGGGGCAACCTGTAGGCGAGCGTACGACGGCACTTCTGCAAGTGGTCACGCTCACGGTGCAGAGCGACGCGCTTCCGCTGACCGCCCGTTGCGTAGCGAATGGCTGCGGCGAGTCCTTTGAATTCGAGCTGCCCTGGCGCACGTTGCCCGCCGGCGCGCCCGACGCGGGCCCGCTGCACGTGCACCTGGCCGACGGCCGGGCCGTGGCCATGCGCAGGCCGACTGGCAGGGACTTGCGCGAGTGGCGCGATGTGCAGCTCGCGTCAAGGCCCAGCTCACGAGAACACGCGCTGCGCCTGATGCTCAACTCGCTCGTGCTCACCGGCGAGGCGAGACCAGACGATGAATCAACGCTGGCGGACGCGCTCGCGGCGGCAGACCCCCTCGTGCACTTCACGGTCGCCTGTCGGTGCCCTGCATGCGGTGCGCCTAACGAAGTAGACGTGGATCTGGAAACCATCGCGCTCGCGACACTGCTGGCGCGGCAACGCACACTGCTTCATGACGTGCACATGCTGGCATCGAACTACGGCTGGACCGAACCCGAGGTGCTGGCCGTACCACCCGCGCGTCGTGCGCGATACATCGCGCTCATCGAGGACGGCCGATGAAGGGCTACTTCGATGCGCTGCTGCGATCGACGGGTGTCGGAACTGGCGGCTCCGTGCCGTCAGGTCCGCATGCAGGCCCGGGCGTTGTTGAACTCGATCAGAAGACTCGGGCCGAAACGATGGCGCCGCGCGCAGCACAGACGACCGACCGGTTGGAAGCAGGGACGACCGAGGAGCGGGCTCGGCAGTCCGAGCCATCGCCGGTGGCACCAGTCACACAGGGCGCATCGATCACCCCTGTCGCATCTGTTCCGCCTGCTGCCCGCGCCGCGCATCCTGCACGGCAGTCGCCAGTCGAGCCGGTCGCCGCGCCCGCCTCAGCGACGGCGACTGCCGATGAAGCACCCGCAGACCTCGGTCGGGCCATGGTGAGAGCCGCCATGCGGTGGGTGGCGGCCGATGTTGTGGCACAGCAAGCTGATGCACCGATCGTTGACGCGCAGGTGCCTCGCCACGAGGTGATCACGCATCGCGACGTTGACGCCACGGCTCGCGTTCAGAAGCTCACTGATGACCTGCCCTCCCAGCGGCTCGGCCACGCAGAAGCCGCGGCGCCGCCGGCGTGGCCTGACCCAACTGTCCGCCTCGTCACCACCACTCCCGCGTTGATTCCGGCGCCGCCGTTGTCGCCGGCACCTGTCATGAGAGACGAGATCTTCGACGTCTCGATCGGCGCCATTCATGTGCGAGTAGATGCGCCGCCGGCGCAGACCGTGACCAGGCCGCAGCCGACACCGCCCGCTGTCACATCACGCGCGGGCGCCACATCGCCCAGACGCAGCGCCCTGTCGCGGCGTGCCCTTCGAAGGATTTAGCCATGGCGCTTGCAGATTCTTCCATGGCGATTGGCGCGGTCACCCGCCTCCTGCAGGATCACCTGATCCGCCGGGGCTTCAACGTGTCCATCGGCAAACCAGAGGAAGCCGCGGACACGGACGCGAACGCCAAGCTGAACCTGTTCCTGTACGAAATGGGCATCGACCAGTACATGCGCAATCTATCGATGGGCATGGGCGACCCTCCCCGGTTGTGGCTGGTGCTCAAATTCCTGCTGACCGCGTTTGATGGCTCCGAACGCAGCGACTCACCCGCCGCCCACGATCTGCTCGGGCTCGGGATGACCGCCTTGCAGGATCTGGCCTTCCTGCCGATGGATTCACTGGTCGATGTCAACGTGCGGCGCGCGCTCGAGAACAACCCCGAGCCGCTGAAGGTCACGTTCGAAGACTCCACCGCCGAACTGCTCTCTAAAATCATGCAGGGGCGGGGCGAGCGGTACCGGCTGTCGGTGGCGTTCCAGGTGCGACCGGTGATGATTGTGCCGGGCGCCATTCCGCGTGGTTCGCTGCTCGTCGGCGTGGACTACAGCACGGCGCCTGAGACGGTGATCGGCCGCGACGGCGTGCAGATCGATGTGATCCCCTCAATGGGTGCGCAGCTCGATCGCGTAGAACCAGCGCGTTTCGAACCGGGCGCAACACTCACGATCTTCGGCACCGACGTGGCCGGCACCGACATGGAAGTGGTTCTTGGCGACGTCATGCTCACCGTCGTCGAACGCCGCATCGATCGCCTCGTCGTCACTGCGGATGGCAGTCCGGGCACACCCATCGCGTCCGGAGGCACGTTGTCGGCCGGCGAGATGCCACTGGTCGTTCGACGCCGGCTGTCGCCGACGCGCACTCGTTCAGGCAATCTGCTCGCCGCAAAGCTGCTGCCCGTCGTGACGGGCGCCGCCATCGTCACCGGCAACCTGCAACTGCAGGGCCTCCTGCTCGGCACAGATACCGACGACGTGGTGGTGCTGTTCTATCGCGAGTCTGACGGCGTCACCGTACGCCAGTTCGATACTGTGACGACGACGGCCGACCAGAAGACGCTGACCGTGACCGGCGTCGGAACTGCCGTGCCGGCAGGCAGCTACCGCGCCATCCTGCGCGTCAACAACCAGCAGGCGAACTCCAGCCCAGGCGTGGTGGTGCCATGAGGACGGTCGCGTTCCTGCCCGGCGTGCACGGGGGCGATGTACTCGCGCAGTACTGGATCGGCCAGGTCACCTGGCGCCTGCGCCGTGAGGTCTGCTGGTTGTGGCGCGCGATGCCGCCGGCGGCGGACCGTGCGGTCGACGCGCTGGACCTCATGCGATACGAGGCAGAAAAGCGCGCGTTTTTCGCGAGTGATGTCACCGCGCGGCATCTGAGCGATCTCGTGGCGGCCGGGCCGCCGGATGCATCGGCCGACGCGGATATTCGCGGATCCTTTGGCTGGGTCGTCAGGGAACTGGAGTTGCAACCCGTCGAGCGTTTCATTCTGGCGGTGGCCTTGCTGCCCATCGCTGACAGCGCCGCAGGACAAGTCATCGCCACGTGCCTCAACGACGCCTCGCGTACCGTACCGACGCTCGCGCTGGTGCAGCGGCTCTGGGACGAGCCTGACGACGTGCTGCGGTGTTTTGATCCCGCGCATCAGTTGTTGCGTTACGGCCTGCTCGCCGGCCTGACCTCCGGCGGGCTCTCCGACTGGCAGGCGCCGTTACGCGTGCCGCCGCTGGTCGCGAGCCAACTGCTCTTTGCTGATGGCAAGCTGCCTGCAGCGCTTGAGGCGGTTGTGCCGGCCGCACAATCGTCTGCCATCGATCACGCGGCCATCGCGCGCGTGGCCGCCGCACTCACGGCCGACGCCGGCCCTCACGGGCAGCCCGGCATGCGCCTCGTCCCCGTGCTCGGCGCCACCGGCGCGCCACTGGCCAAAGTGGCCGCCGCATATGCTGAACAGGCCGGCGTCGGCACGGTGAAACCGAGCATCGCCCTGCCGCGAGATCAACTGGCGCAGGCCCTGACCACGGCCTGGCTGCGTGGGCAGGCGGTCTACCTGCCTGTCACGATGCTCGCGAACCCTTCCGTCGGCGAGGGGATCGCCGAGGCGCCGCCGTTGCCGGGCCTGCCACTCACCGTCTTCGTCGGTGCGTACGAGGGAGCGGCCCTGCGCGGCCTCGGCCCCACACTGCCGGCTATTGTTGTCGCGCCGCTGACGTACGCCGAACGCCTGACGCACTGGCATCGCGCTCTGCCAACCGCCGGGCCGGAGCTGTCCGAACTGGCGCGCCGCTTCCGCTACGAGGAGGCGGGAATCGCCCGGGTGGGCCGCGAACTGGCCACACTGGGCCGTCCTCCGCGCGTGGACGAAATGCTCGCTGCTGCACGCGCCGATCTGGACTTCGGCACACTCGCGCAACTGGTCACGCCTCGGTTCAAGCGTCGTGAACTGATGCTGCCCGCCGCGCAGGACGCGCAGATCGCCGAGATCATCGCCGCGATGACCAACCTCACTCGGGTGCACTACGAGTGGGGCACTGCGCATGCGTGGAATGAAGGCGGGCTCGCCGCGCTGTTCTCCGGCCCTCCGGGCACGGGCAAGACGATGGCGGCCGAGTCCATCGCGTCGGAGCTGGCGCTGCCGCTGTACCGCATCGACCTGTCGCAGGTGGTCAACAAATACATCGGCGAGACGGAAAAGAATCTGCGCCGGCTCTTCGACGCCGCAGACTCCGCCGACGTCGTGCTGTTTTTCGACGAGGCCGATGCGCTGTTCGGCAAACGCACTGAGGTCACAGACGCGCACGATCGCTACGCCAACCTCGAGATCAGCTACCTGCTCGAGCGCATGGAGCGATTCAAGGGTCTCGCGATCCTCGCGACCAACCGCAAGAAGGACCTCGACGACGCGTTCCTGCGGAGGCTACGATTCGCGGTCGAGTTCCCGATGCCGGGCGCCGACGAACGTCTGCGGATCTGGCGTGGCGCGATCCCCGAGGGTGTCGATGCCACCGACGTGGATGTCGAGTTTCTCGCGCAGAGATTCGCGATCGCCGGCGGCCACATTCGCGGCATCGTGTTCCAGGCGTGCCTGCAAAGCGCCTCGATGGGCGCGCCACAGCGTCTGACGATGGCCGCGGTGGTGCGCGCGGTGCAGCGGGAGCTGGACAAACTCGAGCGAGCAACCAGCCTCGAACAGTTCGGACCATACGCGGCGCTCGTGGCCGCGCAAAGGACCACGCGATGAGCGCGCGATCACAAGGACGCGGCCGGGTGCGGATTGACCGGCTGGAACTGGACCTTCGGGGCATCGCGCCCGAGACCGCCGAGGCGGCGGCCCGGGCCCTGGGCCCCGCGCTCGCGCGGGAACTTGCAGCCCGGCGTGGGGGTCGGATCGAGGGCGCCGAACGCCTGGACGCCGGCCACATGTCGAGTGCGGCCGCCCCCGATCCGCACAGTCTCGCGGCCCGTCTGGCGCAACGGATCGCAGGCACGATTCGAGGTGACGCGTCATGAGCCTCTTGCGCGGCGCCCTGATCGAATACGGCACGTCACTCATCGGGCCCATCCCGAACGTGGTGATCTTCCAGTTCAACCCGGAGTCACTGACGCGGACGCTGCAGATCCCGCCAAGGCCCACCGGCGCCGTGCAGCGCGAGACTACGCAGGCGGGCGAGAAGACGGTCGAGAAGATCTCGTTCAAGGCGCACTTCAGCGCCGCCAACATGCTCGACGAAGGCAAGGTGCTGGCGCAGTTGTTCGGCATCGGCCCGCAACTCGCCGCGCTCGAGAAAATGGTGCTGCCCAGTTCGAAGATCGCAGGGTTGGTTGGGGCGGCGATCGATGCCGTCGGAGACGCGGTCAGCGGCGGGGGCGACACCGCTCCGGCGCAACCCATTCCGCGTGAGAAGTACCCGCGCATCCTCTTTATCTGGGGCCTTGCGCGCGTGCTCCCGGTGACCATTGATTCGATGAGCTTCTCGGAGCTCGAATACGACGCCATTCTCAACCCTGTGCGCGCGGAGGTCGACATCACGTTGAGCGTGAACGCCATTGATGACTGCTCCGATGACGTGCTGGCGAAAGGCGCGCTTGAGTACTCGACGATTGCGAAGGAGGCACAGGCCATCGCCAACCTGGCCAATACCGCCGAACAGATCGTCGAGCTGATTCCCCTGTAGGAGCCACGATGTTTCTGCCCAACTCCCGCTATCACAAGGTTCCGACGGTGGAGACCACCACGTCCACTGGCGACACCGTCACCGCGCTGAAACTGCGCCGGCTGACACCCGTGGCCGGCGACCCGCAGATGGTGCAGGCCGGTGAGCGGCTGGACCTGCTGGCGCAGGCCCGCAGGGGAGATGCCACGCAGTTCTGGCACGTGGCCGATGCAAACACCGCGCTTGACGGACGCGAGCTGGTGGACACCCCTGGCGCCACCGTGATCGTCCCAAGGAACTGACATGTCCGAACAGGCTTTCCGCGTCTGGTTCGGCGACCGCGCTGCGAGCGAGGCCGAGTTGAGGCGCATCGAGGAAATCGAAGTCACGCAGGAGATGGATGCCTTCTGGGAGGCGCACCTTCGCATGGCGCTGAGCCTCGACCCGAGCGGCGCATGGACGGGCTGGCCCGGCGATTCGACCGCGCCGTTTTCGCGCGTGCGCGTGGAGCTCGACATCGGGAACGGGCGCTTTGCTCCGCTCATCGACGGACCGCTCGTCAGTATTGATGCCGATCTCGACTCGCAGCCCGGCCACAGCACAGCCACGATGGTGGTGCGTGACGACAGCGCGTTCCTGAACCGCGACGAGGAAGTGGAACCGCCATTCGAGAATCGGCGCCACAGCGAAATCGTCGATGAATTGTTTGCCCGGTTCTTTCAGATTCGGGATACCAGAGTGGAACCGACGGACGCCAACCCGGAAACCACGACACGACGGGGCACGGTGCTGCAGTTCCTGCGCGAACTGGCACGCGCCAATGACCGCCACGCCTATGTACTTCCGGGCGACGAACCCGGCGCCAGCATCGGCTGCTTCCTGCCCGACCCGGAAGGGGTGGCCGATCTGCCGCCGCTCGTGCTGCTCGGCAACGGCAGGAACCTTTCGAGCGCCAGTGTCACACAGGACCCGAATGGCGGTGGCCGTACCCAGGCGCAGGTGCTGCGCGTGGATGACCACGGCGTCACCACGTTCCTGACCAGTGCCGAGGAGCTGGGCCTGATGCGTCACCTCCCGGCCGTTCCTGCAGATCTGTCGCCGATGCGATTGCTGCATCCGGCAGACAACACGCGCGAGGATCCGGCGGCGGCGGCCACCGCACAGGCACGGCGGAGCGGTTACGTCTACATGTTGACGAGCCACGTGATTCCTGGCTGCTATTCGGGCGTACTGACTCCATACCAGAAGGTACGGGTGGATGCAGGCGCCACCCCTTATAGCGGCGACTACCTGCTGACCAAGGTCATCCACCGCATCACGCCGTCGCTCTACACACAGGAACTCGAAGCTAAGACCGACTCTGTCACTGCGGTCGCCGGCGTCTCGAGCACCGGAGGGATTTTCTGATGAGCGACCTGTTGGCGCAAACCGTCGAACAACTCGTCGAGCGGGTCGGGTCGAGCTACTTCGGCAAGTACCGCGGCATCGTCACCGACGTGGACGACCCGAGCAACCAGTGCCGCATCAAAGCCACCGTGACGTCTGTCCTTGGTGAGGCGACGAGCGGGTGGGCCCTGCCGGCCGCACCCTTCGCCGGCGACCAGCACGGCATGGTGATGCTGCCCAAAGTGGGCTCGGGCGTCTGGATCGAGTTCGAAGCAGGGCAGCTCGACCATCCGATCTGGTCGGGCGCCTGGTGGGCTGCTGGTCAGCGGCCCGAGCCCCAGGGGAATGGCATTCGCGTCATCGTCTCGGAACATGGCCACAGGGTGATCCTTGACGATGAAGGCGACGAGGTGAAGCTCGTGCATGCGGGTGGACCTGAGATCACAATGACGGCCACCGAGATCGTGCTCACCTGCGGTGCCTGCGAAATCAAGATCAGCAACCAGTCGATCTCCCTGAACAACGGGATGATCAAGGTGGGACCGGCGGGCGTCAGTCTCGTCAACGGGGCGATGAGCCTGGGAGCGGCGCCATGATTCCGATCCTGACGTCCGCCAGTACCGTGACGTGCCCGCATGGCGGCATGGCGCAATTGCTCACCGCCAATACGGTGGCGTTGATTGACGGCGCGCCGGCTTTGTTGCAGACCGACGTGCACCCGATCGTCGGCTGCCCGTTCACGCCGGTGGCCTATTCGCCCTGCGTGACGATTCGCTGGATCACTGCGGCCACACAGACGCTGGTGCAGAACGTTCCGGTGCTGCTCCAGAACAGTGTGGGCCTGTGCCTCAACGCCGCCCAGGTGCCGCAAGGCCCGGCCATCGTCATGCAAGTGCAGCAGACAGCGAAGGGCACCTGACATGGCGCGTTCGAATGGACGTCATCTCGCGTTTCCATTCCGCATTGGCGGCGACGGCCGCACGGCTGCGCCGCAAGACGATGCGGCGCATGTGCGGGACGAGTTGCTGCAGTTGTTGCTGACCAGCCCGGCAGAGCGCCTGTTCCTGCCGGAGTTTGGCGGCGGTGTGCGCCGGCTTGTGTTCGAGCCGGCCTCCGAAGCGTTGCGCGGCGTCGTGAAGGCGCGCATCACCAACGGCTTGTCGCGGTGGCTGGGACACAGACTGACGGTTGAGCTCATTGATGTGGTGTGGGATACCGAGGCCGCCACGCTCGAGGTCAGCGTGAAGTATCGGCCGGCCGGCAGCCCGGACTCGCGGGTCGTCAAGTTCCAGCGCAGTTCGAAGTAGGAAATCACCATGGGCGCCATTCCTTTCCCGGATCTCGTTGACGACCGAGCAGACGTGCTGCGCAGTCGCGGCCTGGATGGGCTGAAGCTGGCGCTCGTGTCGCTGCCATCTGGCGCGAATCCGGGCCATGCTGACATCGATCTGCGCTTCTTCAACGGACTTCACGTGGCGGCTATCCTGGCGGACATTGCCGGAGATCCGGTACGCGCGCGGCAGACCTTCCGCATTCGCGGCGGATCGCGCATCGTCGCCGGCAGTGCGAACGGACAGGTGCAGGTCACGGCAGTCATCGGTATCGACGCCACGCGCCTGGGGCTGCGGATCGAGCCCGTGGGTGACTATTCGACGTACACCATCGAGTTGGTCTGGAACGCGAGCCTGATCGATCCCTTCTTCGGACGCATGGGATTCAAGTTCAGACCGGGCTGTTTCACCAACGACTGCGCACCGGTGCTGGCCGGACGACCGCCGGCGCCCAACCCCGCGATCGACTATCTGGCGAAGGACTACGACTCATTCCGCCACACGCTGATGGTGGCGATGGCCGAGCGCGTACCTGGTTGGACGAGCACGAGCGAAGCCGATCACGATCAGGTGCTGATCGATCTCTTCGCGGCCGCGGCCGACGAACTCAGTGACTACCAGGACCGGGTGATGGCCGAGGCCTATCTCGGGACCACTCGCAAGCGTGTATCCCTGGCGCGGCATGCCCGACTGATGGACTACCACCTGCACGAGGGCAATCAAGCCAGCACGTGGCTTGCCGTTGATGTGGTGGCGGGCCAGGCGCCGTTCACGCTTGATGATCAGGAACTGGTGGTGTGGACCGGCGCCGCGACTGCGGAAGACGACGCCGTGTTTTTCGTGAGCCGACAGCGACGGATTGAGCCGGCGCAACGGCAGCGGCTGGACGGGCAAGTCAACCGGCTTCGCCTGCACACCTGGAGGAACGCTCGTCCGGCGCTTGCGGCCGGCAGCACATCCGCCGATATCGCGCCGGTGTCGGCACTCGCGTCGCAGGCCCAGGCTGATGGCCTGCGTGATCTGGTGCGTGGCGGCCTGTGGCGCGAGATGCTCATCGCCGAGATGCTCAATCCGCTCACGGGCGCACTGGCGGGCCGACGCCGGTCGAAGCGGCAAGTGCTGCGCCTGCTGGGCGGCAGCGACAGCGACCGTGGCGCGGCCGAATCGGTCTTCGATCCCGTGACGAGCACATGGATCGTCCGCGTGCACTGGCGCGAAGAAGATGCGTTGCGCTTCGACTACAGCTTCACCACGTTTTGCCCTGGTCCCCCGCCGACTGCCCTGGAGGACGTGTCGATCTTCTACGGCAATCTGGTGCCCGTGTATGAGGGTCGGCCCATGGAGGTGCACTTCTACGAGACGGGCTCCGTGCTGCCGACCGAGACCGACACCGAGAAGCACCGCTACTACGGACGCGCAAACCGGTTTGGCGACGGGCGTGATTGGGTACGTGCGGAACTGCCCGACGAGGGGCCGCTGGCGTACCGGCCGTCGGCCACTGGGGCCACGCCCACTGGCGAAGAGCCGGCGCGTTCAACGATGTGGCTGGAGGTTGAGCCGCAGGGCGGCATCCGCGAGACCTGGGATGAAGTTGAGAGCCTGGTGCACAGCGACGACTCGGCGGAACACGGCGACCACTACATGGTTGAGACCGACGAGCATCGGCGAAGCATGTTGCGTTTCGGCAACGGCACACACGGCCGGCTGCTGCCGCCCGGGGCCACGATACACGCGGAGTACCAGATTGGTGGAGGGCATGGCGGCAACATTGGCGCCGACCAGTTGATCAACATCCGGTCGCTGACCGGCGCGTTGAATGGCGCAGTGGTGGCGGCCACGAACCCGTTTGATGTGACGGATGGCCGTGAACCGGAACCCGCCGAACGAATTCGCCGCAATGCGCCCGAGGCGTTTCGGGCCAGGCAATTGCGCGCCGTCACCCTCGCCGACTACGTGAGGCGGGCTGAAGAGGTGGCCGGGGTCTCGCGTGCAGTCGCCCGCTACGCCTGGACCGGAAGCTGGCGCACAGTGCGAATCGCGATTGACCCGGCCGGGGTCGCCGCGCAGGGCGACGCGCGGTCTGATGCGGTGTGGGACGAGCTTCGACCACGCGTGGCCGCCCATCTGGAAGCGGTGCGGCTGATTGGCGAGGACCTGGAGTTGCGTCCGCCGCGCTACGTTCCGCTCGAGATTCGGGTGGCGGTCTGCGCCGCAGAAGGGTACTGGCGCGAAGACCTGCGCTTCGTGCTGGAACAGGAGTTCTCCGACGGCTGGACGGCCGACGGCCGGCGCGGATTCTTCCATCCTGACGAGTGGACCTTTGGCCAGGCGCTGCATCGCAGCACGATTGAGGGCCGCATCCACCAGGTCGCCGGCGTCGACCGGGTCGTGCGCATCGCCATGAAGCGGTTTGTGTCGCCGCTGCAGGCCGTGCCTGGCACGGAGTTGCTCGAGATGGGGTTTGACGAGATCGTGCTGTTGGCCAACGACCCGAGCCACCTTGAGCGTGGGCTGATTCGTTTCGACGTGCAGGGAGGGCGCCGGTAGCCATGGCCTGCAATCCCCTCATCACCGACCCGTTCGTGTTTCCGCGCCGCGCGAACAACCGCGCCGGCTTGCCACGGATTGCCTATCGCATCGGCCGCTACGCAGACTTCGTGGAAGTCATGACGCGCGGCATCGACGCCGCGCCGGAATTGGCAGCGTGGACGCACCGCGACGCCGACGACCCCGGCATCGCGCTCCTTGAAGGCGCGGCCACTCTTGGAGACATCCTTTCCTTCTACCAGGAGCATTACGCCAACGAGGCGTACCTGCGCACGGCCGCCTGGCGCGAGAGTGTGGCCGAACTGGTGCGCCTCACCGGATACCGGCTCTCACCGGGCATCGGCGGCCGGGCGACACTCGCGTTCGAGGCACGAGGCGTCGAACCAGTCACCATTCACGAAGGATTCGTGGTGAAGGCCGAGCTCGAAAGCGCGGCGGTGCCTGCGGAGTTTCAGACCGAAGCCGCCCTCACCGCGTGGCCGCATCTGGGCCGTTTCAGTCTGTACCGCGCGCGGGCGTACGCATCGACACTGGCCGCCGGCGCGACGTCATTTGAGCTCGCGAGCGTGGCCGGGGCCAGCGACGCCACGAGCCTGGCGGCATTTGAACTGAAGGCGGGCGACCGCTTGTGGCTGCAGGCGCCCGAGCCGGCGTGGACCTCGAGTGGAGCGACTTTTTCGTCACAGAAAGCCCCGCAGGTGGTGAAGGTCACGAAGGTGACGCCGTTACTGGGCCGGGTGCTTGTGGAGATCGACGCGCCGCTCCAGTCGGCCTGGAACCAGCCGGTGGAGGCCTACCGCATCAGCCGCACGTTCCGGCACCTTGGACACAACGCGCCGCCGAAGACGATCACCAACACCACCAACAACAGCGGCGAAATCACCGGCGCGGTGGAGTCGGACACGTCGTTTGAACGCCACGTGGACGCTGGACACAACTGCACCAATACCAGCGCGTCGATCACCCTGACACCTGCACTGCTGCCGCTCGACACGGAAGTGACGGATCTGCAGCGAGGCATGCGACTCGTGGTGCAAACACGAGTCAGCAAAAGCGGCCAGCCTACGGTCGCCGTGAGCGTCGTCCGCACCGTCGCCGCGATTGAAGCGCGCACGATCGGCTTTGGCAACCTCAATGGTCCAAGCACGCTGTTGACGCTCAATCAGCCGCTGATCAAACACGCCATGCCTGGCTCACCAGCCAGCGACGTGCGCGACTACCGGATCCATGAAGTCACCAGCCCGCCACTGACGCTGCGACCGGTGTCGACGGCCTCAAACGCCGGCTTCGTGAATGGCACGGCCGCTCTGCGCTTCTGGGGCATCGTCGCGCAAGTGCAGGCGCTGGTCGGCCGGCGCCTCTACCTCTCGCACGCGGATGGCCGATCGGTGGAGGTGGTCTGCACGAATGACGCGGGTGACTTCACCACCTCAACTCCAGATGTACCAAAGATGTGGCCGCTCAACTTCGATCGTCCGCCGAAGCCATTCGTGCGCGCCGACTTTGATGAGGCCGCACCCACCGTCACGTTGCTCGGCAACCTTGTAGACGCGTCGCAGGGCAAGACCGAACGGGACGCGGTGCTCGGCAACGGCGATCACCGGCAGATGTGGCAGACCTTCCCCCTGCCGAAGGCGCCGGTGACATATTTCCTCTCGAGCGGCGGCGTGCCGCCGTACGCACCCGAGCTCGAAGTGTGGGTGGGCGGCCGCTTGTGGACACGCGTCGATGCGTTCTACGGCCACGGGCCAGCCGAACAGATCTACATCGTGCGTGAAGATGCGGACGGGAAGAGCTTCGTACAGTTTGGCGACGGTGAGACGGGAGCCCGACTCCCGTCGGGCCTCAAGAACGTGGTGGCCATCTACCGAAGTGGCGTGGGCGCGTACGGCCCCATCAAGCCCGGCGCCACGCCCACCGCGAGTGCACGGCCGCGCGGCTTCGACAAAGTGACGCTCGCCGGCATCGTCTCTGGCGGCGCCGAGCCGGAAGATGCCGGCAAGGCGCGCGAGGCCGCTCCCGGCAAAGTGCAGAGTCTGGGCCGGCTGGTCAGCATTCGCGACTACGAGACCGAGACGCTGTCGGTGCCGGGTGTCGTGACGGCCGCTGCGGCGTGGGACCTGTATGCCGGCGTGCCTGCGGTCATCCTGCGCGTGTTGCTCGAAGCCGGTCGCGAGGCTGAATTCAGCGACGTGCGGGTCACACTCGCGCACGCCCAGCGGTGTCACGGACCAGACCGCTTCCCGCTGGTGGTGCAGCAGGCGCTTCTGCGTTACGGCTTTGTGGACGTCAGCTACGCGCGCGACGCCAGTTACCGTCAGGACACCGTGGAGGCCGATCTGCGCGCGGCGCTGGCCTTGCTGTTCGGGTTGCATTCGCGACGCCTCGGTGAGCGCGAGTTTGCGAGCCGCATCGAAGGCCGTCTGCAGAACGTGGCCGGCGTGTTGTGGTGCAAGGTGGCAGCGCTCGGCCGGTTCGCGGCCGGCGTCACCAGGCCGGAGACGCTCACGCTGCCGCCCTCGCCTCGGGCCCTGGCCGCCGTGATGCCGTGCAGCCCGCATGAGTTGCTGCAAGTCACGGCATCGCACTTCACGCTGACCGCCGCCGCTGAACCGTCGTCAGGGGAATGCGCATGAGCGTGCCCACTGTCCCACTCTTCGAGCGACTGCCGGAGATCTACCGCACCCGCGACGCCGAGCAGACGCCGCCGAATCAACTGCGCGCGTACCTCCAGGCGATCGAAGCGCCGTTCGGCGCGTTGCATGACAACATTGCGCAGCTCTACGACGACCTGTTCATCGATACCTGCGATGATTGGGTCATTGCGTACCTGGCGGATCTGCTCGGCACGACGCACCTGAAGGGCGATTCGCGCACCCTGCGCGCCGATGTGGCCGACACCATCGCACTGCGCCGGCGCAAAGGCACGCTGGGCGCGATCGAACGGCTCGCGGTCAACCTGACAGGGTGGGCGTGCCGCGGCGTTGAATTGCGCGAGAACCTCGGCTGGTCGCAACACTTGAACCATCAGCGGCCCGACGCCGGCGACGAGCCGGTGCCTCGCGGCGGCACCGCACCGCTGCGCGACCCGGCCGCACTTGCGCTGCTGGGTACCCCCTTCGATACCTTCGCGTACACCGCCGATGTGAAGCCTGCGACCGGCGGCGCCCGGCACATCAACCTGCCCAACCTCGCCATCTTCCTGTGGCGGCTCGCCGCGTATCGGCTGCCGCGCGTCTTGCCGCTGGCGAAAGGCCTCACGAACCTCGGGCCACAGCCCGCAGGCCTCGCACGATTCGCCCTGCGCTTCGACCTGCACCCGCTCGACATGCCGATGCGCCTCTTCAACACGAGTCGGCCAGGCTTCCTGCGTCCCGGCACCTCCGGCGGTGTGATCTCGCCGCTCACCGAGCCCGATGCCGTGCCAGGGCCGGTGCTCGGTGCGCGCCTCACGAGCGACACTCCAGCGGGTCACCCGGAAGCCTACGCACGAGTGGACTTCTACAACGCGGCAGCCACACCGCCGGCCGGGTTCGATTTGGGCGACGTCGGCCTCCACTTGTTCATGCCGCAAACGCTGGCGCCGCTGCTGGTGCCAGTCGCGCCGCAGACAGAGTGGCGATGGCTCTTCCGGGGCGACAACCTCTGCGCCTGGGAAACAGGCGTGCGCCGGCCGCTGCAGATCGGCGAAATCGTTATCGACCCCGACATCGGCCGCCTGGTCATCGGCCTGAATACGGCCGCACAGGCCGGTCAGTTGATCGTCTCGGCAGGGGGCAACCTCACCTCGCGCCTGTTCGTGAGTGCCACGTATGGCGCGGCGGGCCCGGTGGGCGCGCATCCCGTGACCCGGTCCATCCCTGCTGCGGTTCCCGGTACCGATCTCCGGCGGGTTGGCGATGTGACCGGCGGAGTCACGCTGCAAGCCGCGCTCGGTGGACTGGCGACGGCCACGTTGCCAGTGGTCATCGAGATTCACGACAGCCTGGTGCACCGGATCGACCTGTCGGGGTTGCCAGGCACCGCCATCGACGGCACGCGATCGCTTCGTCTCGCGCAGTCGCTGACGATTCGCGCCGCCGGCGATCACCGGCCGATTGTGCTGCTGGCACAGCCGCTCTCGATGCGGCCCGTGGTTGCCGGCTCGGCCACGCCGTTCACGCCTCAGGTCAGGCTCGAAGGGCTGTACCTGGCGCCCGACACGGCTGCTCCGTTCCCGGCCGGCGAGGCGCTGATCAACCGCGCCGCTGTCGCGCGCCTCGAACTGATTGGCTGCACGCTGGCACCCGGCGGCCACACCCTCCGCACCGGCAACCGCGCCCCCATGCAGCCGGCGCTTCGTCTGGTCGATGGATACGGATTCACCGCCCCTGCCGACGTTGACGCATTTGTGCCCACGCCCGACATCGTGATTCAGCGCTCAATCGTCGGCACGATCGCCGTTGACGAACGCTATCGCCTCGACATCTCAGACAGCATCGTGGACGCCGGCCTGGGTGTCTCCGACGCGCCCGCCGGGCTGCCCGCGATCGGCGCGGCCACAAACCCCGCCACCAACTGGGGAGCCGCCCTGAACTTCGATGGCCTTACGTGTTTCGGTGCGGTGCGGGTGGCGGAAGTGGGCGGCCTCGGCGGCATTTTCACGCAGCGCTTCGAAGTGCTCGACAACCAGCGCGGCTGCATCAAGTGGAGCGCCTTTCGCGGCGTCGCCGATCGCCTGCCGCCCAATCACTTCTGCGTGCGCGTCACCGACGCCCGCATCGTCTTCACCTCGGGCCGATACAACGATCCAGGTTATGGCCAGCTCGCCCGAGAAACCGACCGGCGTGTGCGCGAACTGGGACCCGGTGACGATGCGATGGGTGCGTTTGGTTTTCAGCGTGACGCGCACAAATGGACGAATCTGCACGTGCGTCTGCGTGAGTTCATGCCTGTCGGCGTGAGACCGCTCGTGGTCACCGTGACATGACAAAGGGGAAGCGATGAAAGGCGATTTTTCGATTCTGAACTTCGACCCGCACGAGCACAAGCGCGGTGTGAACCCGCCCGAGCAGGGCGTGCTGCGGAACATCAGCGGCGTGCTCCACCAGCAGGGCCGCGTGACCACCGACGCCGACCTGACAGAGGGCGAGCTGCTCGGACTCGGCTGGAACGGGCAGGCCGGCCGCGACATCATGGGCGCCGGCGTCTGTGCGGTACCGGCGGCAGAGCCCGAAGGGTTCCGCGTGGAGTCGGCGACGGTCACGGGCGGTGACGTGCATGTCATGCTGCGACCGGGCCGCGCCTGGGCGGATGGCATCCTGACGCGGTTGCCAGGCGAGACGCCCGATCCAGGCGCGCCGGTGGAACGAATCGCCACCTACTTCGGCGCCCCGATCGCGGTGCCCGCACCAGTGCCCGGCAGCATCAACGATGCCACGCGCGATGCGGTCATCCTTGAGGTGTCTGAAGAGGCTCTGCACGGCTTCCAGTATCCGCAGCGGCTGATCGAAGCCGCACTGGGAGGGCCAGACACCTCCGAGCGCGCCTTTGTGAACTTCCGCATCCGGTTGTTGCGTCTTGCCGCCGGAGAAGATTGCACCACCATCCTCGACAAACTCCGCGATGACCCGTCGGCCAAGGGTCGCCTGACCGCCTCGCTCGCACCGATGGTGACAATCACCGGTGACTGTCCCGTCGTGGGCGGCGGTGGCTACACCGGCTTTGAACACCATCTGTACCGGATCGAGATCGCGGACGTACCAGCAGCGGCTCCGGCTCGATTCAAGTGGAGCCAGTGGAACGGCGGACTGGTGGGACGCGGCCGGTTCGACGCGGGACCAGACCCGGATCGCGTGATCATCGACGCCGGTCGCTCGGCCATCGTCAACTCGGGGCTCACCGAGTTCTACCTCGAGGCACTGCAGTACGACGCACGTGTCGGCGCCTGGACCGTGGTCTACGGCACCATGACCACGCTCAATACCGATCACGATCTGGTGCTGACTGCGCCGGCCAGTTTCGGCACGCTGCCCTCAACCACCGACTCTGTGTTCTTCCGGTTGTGGAACGGGATTGCCAATATCTCGGCGTTCACGAATGCGGCCAATCCGGTCGAACTGCGCGACGGCATCTGCCTGGCGTTCGACGCGCCGGCGGCCGGCAACTACCGCAGCGGCGACTACTGGACGTTTACCGTCCGCGCCGGGGAGATCACCAACCCGCAGGTGTTGGTGGACGATGAGCCGCCGACGGGCATCGTGTATCACCGTGTGTCGCTGGCCGAGATCAACTGGACCGCGCAGCAGGACACCACTGTCTCGGGCACCATCGAGGACTGCCGCAAACGTTTCCGCCCGCTGACCAACCAGAAGGTCTGCTGCACGTTTCTGGTCGGCAACGGCGTCACGAGCTTCGGCGACTTCAATTCGCTGGAGGAAGCCGCGGCGCACCTGCCGGTGGCCGGCGGCGAGCTGTGCCTGCTGCCAGGACTCCACCGCGCGAATCTTCGGATCGACGGCAAGCAGAACATCACGATTCACGGCTGCGGGCACCGCACGCTGGTGTTGCCGCGCACCGAGACGCGGGTTGATCCCATCCTGCATTTCGTGGATTGCGTCGGCATCCGCGTCTGTGATGTGGACCTGTTGACGTTTGACGGCACGGCCGTGCTCATCGAAGGCAAGAAGGAAGGAAGTTGCCGCGACCTGCGCGTCGAGAACACGCGGATGGTATCGCGTGTGCACTGCATCCGCGCCAACGAGGCCGCTGAACTGCACATCGCCAACAACCGGCTGCACCTGCTCGACACCGTGGCCGGCCTGACGACCATTTCACTGGAAGCCGACGACAGCCTGGTGGAGCGCAACACTCTGGTGCTGTTGCCGTTCATTGATACGACTCCCGACGAGCCTGACGTGCCCGATGACGACCCGACGCGTGATCCGGCGGATCCGTGCGCGCGGCCGGAGATCATCTATCGCTTCCCCGACCTGGTGCGGGCGTATGCCACGAAGGTGTGGACGTTTGGCCTGGCGTTGCTCGTGCCGAAGCAGCCCTATCGGGCGATCGGCGGCATTCATCTGCGCGCCGGCTCCGAGCGCGTACGCCTGCTCGAGAACCACATCGTCGGTGGTGCGGGCAACGGCATCACGCTCGGCGGCGATCTGGATCCCGCGCCACCGCCCGCGCCCATCCTGCGCGACCGCTTTACGGCGAAAGCGGCGCCCGTGAATGTGGATGTCTCGGGTCAGTTTCTGGCGGTCGTGCAGAACGAGGCCGGTGTCCCTCAGGAAGACGTGGACCTGTATCTGGATGACGCGAAAGCCGATGGCGCCACGGCGGCTGACCGCAGCGACTCGGCCGGCATGGTGAGTGTGAAGTCTGCACCGGGGGCCTACGCACTGGACGTGGCGCCGAAGTACCAGGTGCTGCGCGTCACCGAGACGCGCGACAAGGGCGTGCTGGTGAACGCGGTCACCATCGGCCCAAGACCGGGCGTGGGCAAGGCGCAGGCGTTCCTGCATGAAATCACCATCGAAGCCAACAACGTCTCGATGATGGGGCTGTCGGGCATTGGCTTTGCCTTGCGTGCCGGCACGAAACTGGCGGGCAAGGCGGTCAATCTGCCCACGAACAACGCCAAGGCGTCGCTGATCGCGTTTGTTGATGCGGCGCTCCTCAACCTGGCGTTGACGCCGATAGTGAAGGCCACCCATCCGGTGCGTGACCTGGTCATCCTGAATAACCGGCTGCACCACAACCTGCGAAATCCGTTCACCCCGCAGATGCTGGCCGAGGCCGGGCAAATTGGCCGGGGTGGTGTGTCGCTGGCGATGGTCGAGTCGGCCGCCGTGCGGGGCAACCACATCAGCGACAACGGCGCAACGGCCATCGACCCGTCCTGCGGCGTGTTTGTCGGCTGGGGCAATGACGTGGAGATCACCGACAACACCATCACAGCCAACGGGGCGATTACGCCCGACTACGAAGAGAAGCGCCGGGCGGGCCTGCGCGGCGGCATCTACATCCGTTTTGCAGGGGCCATCGTCAGCAAGCTGTCGACGTCAAGCGGCCGACAGCCTGCGCTGCGCGTCCATGACAATCGGGTGGATCAGCCTGCGGGGCGCGCGCTCACCGCGTTTGCGTTCGGTCCGGTGTCGGTGGCCAACAACCACCTGAGCAGCGAGTTCACCGGCCGGTTCGGATTCATCGACACGGCGTTTGGCGGCGTCTTGCTGTGCAACCTCGGCGGCATGCATCGGCTGCTGGCGCGGCTGGCCGGCGGCAAACTTGGCGACAGCAAACGATTTCCGGAGCGTGCCGAGGCGTCGCTGCCTGGCGGCGAGACGATCGTCGACGACAACTACGTGCGCGTCGACGTGGTCAATCGCTCCCTGATCGCGCAAGGGATTGTGTGTCTCGATGATGTGGGCTACGCCGGTAATACGAGTTCGGTCTACCGGGGCGATCCGCTCTTCTGCAACACCGTGATCATCGGAGATACGCTGCGCGCCACCGGTGGCAGGCTGCGAGAGGATGCCACGCGCACACTCTCGATGCTTACGCTGGCGCTTCGCGCCAACATCACGTCCTCCAACCAGGCAGACCACTGTGTCGTCGCGCTGCCGACGGCCACGGGCTCGCACGTGCCGCGCACGGTGGACACACCGAACCACATCTTCGAGACCAGTTTCTGCAAGGATGCGGCCGGCGCGCCGGTCAAGGTCGGCGTGTTCGCGGCGCCCGCGCTTTCGGCCCAGGCCTCTCAGCTGGGGGGAACAATCGAGGCCGATGCCTTCAGCGAGGCCGAGGTCAACATGCTGGCGAAGGGCTATATCTCAACGTCGCTGCTGCAGGTGAACACGACCCAGGTGGCGATCACGCGGGCCTATCAAACGGAAAGCGTTCGCCTGGAGGCGAAGATCGGCGCCGACCATCCGAAGACGCGGTCGCTTGCCGCGCAGGCCGAAGCCGGTGTGACCACGCAGCAACTGTTGTCCTCAAGCGCTGAGGCCTTCGGCAGCGTGTCACCGACCGTGCCCGATGCCGGGTCAGCCATCAGCGGACGACTCATCAACACCAAGGGCCAGGGCCAGGCGGGGTACAGCATCGAGCTTGTGAACTCGGCCGGCGCACAAGCGGCGGCGCTTGGGCGGAGCGACAAGAACGGCGCCTTCGGCGAGAGCTTTGATGCGGATGACACCGCGCGCCTGGCGCGCCTCGGCAAACTGCGGGCGCGGGCGCTGGACGCGGCCGGCAACGAGGTGTTGCTCGGCAAGGATCCGCTGGTGTTCGCCACGGGCGCGGACCTGCAGATCACGTTGACCCTGCCCGTGCGCGTCGTGCCGCGCTCGGTGGCGCTCACAGGCACTGTCATCTTCGACCAGCCTGCTGCCCCCAAGCCAGACCCAACGCCGTCGCCGAGACCAACACCCTCGCCGACGCCCGATCCAACGCCGACACCAGGCCCCAGGCCAGATCCCACGCCTGGGCCCACCCCGGCGCCTGGCGGTCGTACTCCGCTAACCAGGCTCGACATCGATGCGTCCATGCGGCGACGGTTGACCGCAGGCGGCATCGTTGACGTTGAAGGCATCCTTGAGATGGATGCGGTGAAGCTCATCGAGATCGTTGGCGACCGGGCGACCGCTGCCAAACTGACGACCGCGGCGAAGAAGCTGCTGGATACGCCGAACCCAAGGCGCGAGAAGAAGCCGTCGGCCCGAACGCTGAGAGCAAAAGCGACGGCGACAAAGACAGCGAAAACGAAGAAGAAGTCGAAGTGAGCTGACCTGATGACACGAGCCTCGGTGCCATCCGCGCGACGGAATGCCGGACCAGCGCCCCGCCACGAGTCCGAGCGCGGGGCGATCGGACACGCAGGCCGTGAGTCTGCGACGGCCGGCGCCGGTCGATCGCGGTCGCAATGCGCCTGCGGCGGCACGTGCCCTCGCTGTGATGAGTCGCTGCCGTCATTCCCTCATCGGGGCGTCATCGCCCGTGCGCTTGGCGTCTCGGACTTCGACGCGCCGGCGGCGATCGACCCGTCGTTGAAGAGCATCGGGGCCGAGGCAGTCACTGAAGACGGCCGGGCGCGGTTCGCGCGACCCCCCAGCGTGGAGGTCGCCGCACACGAAGCCGCGCACGTGCTGCAGATGCATGGCAGGGGACGCCGAACCGACCCCGTTGGCGCGGAGCGCCATGCGGCGGCGGTCGCTGGTCGCGTGATGCGCGGATTCGGCGCGGGCGATCTTCTGGGCCCGAACCTGGTGTCGTCAGGACCGGGCCCGTTGTTTTTTGTTCCCACCGGGTCGTCGAGGATGACCCACACAGTGGTGGGGGGCGACACGTTGTGGGGGATTTCGCTCCAGGTGTACGGGGCGGGACGATACGCCGACGCGATTGCTCTGGCGAATCCGCGCGACGTACGAGTGAATGCGCGTGGCATTCCCATCATCGAGCCCGGCGCGGTCCTCGTGTTGCCCGATCGGCCCGACGCGGCCGACCCATGGGTCAACCCCGAGATCCGGCCGTTGCTGGTCAGCGGCGGCGCGTGGACCGAGGCTCAGGCGGACGCCACCATTCGAGCGTTTACCACCGTGAGCAGATCCAATCGTGATGCGATGGTGGTGCGCTACGCGGCGTTTGACCACCTCGGCGAATTGCTCTTGGCGCTCCCCACCAATTCGACGCAGGCGGGGGGCGCGTTTGTCACGCAAGCGCGTGACCTGCTCGAGCGCATCCAGCGTGTGGGAGCGCGTGCAGACGCGGCGTCGCAGGGTATGGCCAGCGAGGCCGACATGGCCCAGGCGCAGGCCGATGACATGATCGCCCGCAACACTGCCGCGGCCGCTGCGGCCCTGCCGGTTGGATCGTCGGCGCCGACGCCGGCCCAGATCGCAGCGCAGCAGGCCGCCCAAGTCGCGTCGGGGTCGATCGCGCCACAGACCGCGACCATGACGGCGGCGGAAGAAACTACGCAGAACACGACGCTCAATACCGTGTCGATTCCCGCGTTCGTGACGTGGGTCACCGCCAATCACCCCACGCTTGGCCTCACCGCCGCGTATCTGCGCGCCGACGCGCGCGGCATCTTCGACCGGGGCGCCGGCATTGTGGCCATGACAGACCCGCCGCATCTGCGCGCAGTGGTCGGTGACGCGTTCATCCAGATGGTGGCCGCCAATCCGGCGTACGCGTTGCCCACCATCGTTCACGAAGTCTGGGGACACAACACATACGAGGGCATGGGCACCACATACGGCCTGGACTTGTACGACGCGGCTGCCAGGCGCATGCCTGGGTATGTGCGTCCTGCCCCTCGGAGCGACGCTCGGACCAGCGAGGAAGACAATTTTGGCTACCACGAGACCGAGATGTACTCGCTGATGCGTGAGGTGCCGTATTACGTGCCCAACGCGCCGGCCGATGCGGCGCTCAATTCGATGAACTACGATCCCGCGCCTGAGATCCAGAACCGCATGCAGGCCATCAAGAATTCTTTTGAAGGCCGGGTCGCGCGCGCACTGGTGCGAGGCCTGTATTTGCGCTTCCAGGCGGATCCGACCATCGATGGCGCGGCGTTCCTGGCGTTCGTCCATGCCGTGCCCAATGTGTTCACGGTACCGGCCGATGCCGCGGCGATCCTGGCATGACGCTCGATCCTGAAGTAGTCCGTCACCTCGCAGCCCTGCACATCCGCGCGGGGTCGCCGCCAGACGTGCGCCAGCGCGATCGCGCGCTCGCCTGGCTTCTGGAACACACCGATCGCGCGCTTCCAGTGGCGCTTGCCCAGGTGGCAGACGCGCCACTGGATCTGGTACTTGTGGACCTGCTTGGCCGCTTCCGTCGTCTGGAGACGACGGCCCCGTTGCTGCGCGCGTTCGCGGATGCCCGCACGCGTACGTATGCAGCCGCTGGCCTGGGCCTCTCTCCAGATCCGGAAGCACGCGCGGCCCTGCGCGGCGCGCTGGATGCGCCAGACTCGAGTACGGTTGTGGCGGCCTTGTCGGGTCTTGCTGCCAGCGGCGATGCGGCAGCGTGCGCCGACATCACGCCCAAGCTCACGGCCACTCACGCCGAGGTGCGATGGATGGCCGTGGAAGCCGCCGCCCGGCTCGGGTGCCTGAGTCGCGACTTTCTGGAAGACATCGCGCGCACCGACCCCGACGCCGACGTACGGGCGCTGGCAGTCAGGCGGCTGCGATAGTCAGCGGCGCCTGAAACGGCCGACGCTTTTCTTGGCGGCTTTGACAGCCGATTTGCGGACCTTCTTGGCCGTCTTCGTTCCAGCCTTCACGACCTTCTTCGCGCGCTTGACCGCCGTCTTGACGGCCTTCGCCCCGGCCTCGGCGGCATTTGCCGCTCGACCCAGCGCGTGCCCCATTACTTCCGCCGCCGCGACCAAGTTCGTGTCCTTCTTGCGTGCTGCCATGACTGCCTCTTTTCTATAGGTACGAGAATACCTTCTTAAGGGGGGGCGATGGCTGGCTATAATCCCCGCATGCGCAGAACCCTCTTCGCTCTCAGCGTGGTCGTCGCCTGTCTGATTCCAGCCACCGCATCCGCCACGTGGTCGGTCATCGCGGTGGACCTGGCCACCAGACGTATCGTCATTGCCTCGGCCACATGCGTGAACCAGAACGACCAGTTCCTGATGGGTGTGCAGGCGGTGGTCGTGCCTGGCTTTGGAGTCGCGGCGTGCCAGGCCGGCGTGGACGGCACACACCAGAACCAGATGCTGGTGTTCCGCGAATTGCAGAAGGGCACGGACCCGAAGCAGATCATCGCGATGTTGAGCGCCGACCCGGCGTTTCAATCGCGCCAGTTCGGCATCCTCGATCTGCAGGGACGCAGCGCCGGACACTCGGGACTTGGCAACGGCTACGTCTCGCAGGACGTGCAGGGTCGCGTGCCAGGCACCGACATCTACTACTCGATTCAGGGCAACATCCTGCGGCCGGGCCTGGTGGTGCCCAATGCGGTGGCGGCGTTCCTGGCCACCAAGGGGGCGCTGACCGATCGGGTGATGGCGGCGATGGAGGCGGCCGACGGTTCCGGCGGAGACAGCCGGTGCGTGTGCCCGCCATGGCCCACCGACGGCTCGCGCCCGGTGAATGCCTGTGACGGAAGAACCTCGCATGTGGCCTACATCCTGATGTCAGACCCGAACGACACCAACGGCGACTCGCACAACAACGGCAAATACTCGATGTATCTGACGGTGGCGCAGCCGGGTGACAACCGTGGGCCGGGGGCGATTCGCGAAGGCGAGAATCTGAATCCGGTCAGAACGCTGCGGGCGCGCTACGACGCGTGGCGCAAGACGCAGCCCGCCAACCTGAAGTAACGCAAGGGAGACCGTGATGCGAAGCATTCGAATGACTCTTGCGTTGATGTTGGTGTCTGCCGCCGTGGCGCTTGTGCCGGCGCAGAGCCCGCCACCGGTCACGGCCGGCGCCGCCGGCCAGGTGGCAGGCCAACGCGCCGGTGGGCCTCCTCCCCAGACGCCGCCTGCGGGCGGGCAGCGCGGCGGAGGTGGCGGTCGCGGGCGCGGCGCCGTGCAAATCATGACGCTCACCGCGCCTTGGGCGCCGGGTGCCGAGATTCCCCCGAGGTACACGCAGGCCGGCAGCGACATGTCTCCCGCGCTGAGCTGGGACAACGTGCCAGAAACGGCAGTGAGTTTCGCCCTCATCGTGCACGACATCTCCGCCGCGGCCGGCCAGGGGACTGACGATGTGCTGCATTGGATGGTGTGGAATATTCCGGCAGCAACGCGGTCGCTGCCCGAAGGGGTGCCGCACGGGTTGCAGATGGCTGACGGCACACGGCAGATCAGCGTGACCGGGCCCAGCTATCGCGGCCCTGCCGCGCCCGCGACGGGGCCGCCGCACGTCTATGTATTCGAACTGTTCGCACTCGACGCGATGCTCGACGTGCCGGCGCTCGGGCCCACAGGCGCCTCGGTGCCACAGACACGGGCGGCCGTGATGGCGGCGATGGCGGGACACGTACGCGGCAAGGCCGTGACGGTCGGCGTGTTCAAGCGGCCATAGGGTGAGTTGAACACGCGTGCCCAACTGGATTCCCGTCGGCGTCGCGATTGTCGCTGCACTCGCGTACGGGTTGTTTCGTGAGCGGCTTCGCGTGTCGGGCATCGAGCGCTGGGCGCACTTACATGGATTTGTCCGGTCGGTGCCGTTTGCGCCGGCGCCGCCGGCGCCTGCGGTGACGTTGTCGAAGCGTCTCCATGTGCACGGGGCTCGCATCTGGGGCATGGGCCTCGAGGGCTTTCTCGACTCGCTCCCCTGCACGATTGCGGAACACGAAAGCGCCGGCGCCGGCACGCGGGAAACGGGCGAGTGGTTCACGCTCGTGGTCTGGCCCATCCGCGAATCGGCTGGGCCGTTGATCGTGTGGCGCGCACCGGGGGTGACCCCGTTGACGAACGCCGGGGTCGCCGGTCGCCTTGGTGTCGATGTGCCGGACGCGGCGACGTTGCGACTGACGACTCAGGGCGGGATTCTCATCGAAGCCGAACGGCACGTCAGGGACGCGTGGTTGACGCCCGAACGCACTCGGGCCCTCGAAGCGTGGCCACACGGTGGCGTCCTTGTGCGAGATGCGGGTTACGCGGCGTGGCGAATGCCAGGCACACTCTCAGCCGGGCGTCTCGAACAACTGCTCACGCAGATCCCTGAAGCCCGCCGGCTGATGATGTAACAAGCCGCTCGCTTTCGCGCCACAGTCGGCCGGCCACTTCCCAATCCTGCGCCACCCCTGATGGAAGCGCGGCCTCGTGCCGGTTGAAATACTGGCCGGTCACATCATCAAGATCTGGCCGTGACGCCAGCGCGATCACCGGCGCGGCGCCTTCTTCCACCGTGATGAACGTCCGGCTCAGCCAGAAGCGGATCAACGGTTTCGTCCATCCCGGCGCACCGGCCCAGATGTTCGTGGCCACGCGGCCGGGGTGCACACTGTTCGACGTCACTCTCGTGCCCACGAGCCGACGCGCCTGCTCTGACGCGAAGAGCACGTTGGCCAGTTTCGACCGGGCGTAGGCGCGCAGGATCTGATAGCCGCGAGCGAAGCCCAGGTCGTCAAAGTCCATGGTGCCGTGAGCGTGACGGCCCGAGGCCACCGTGATGATGCGGGCTGGCGCGCTTTCGATGAGGCGCGGCAGCAACTGTTGCGTCAACAGAAATGGCGCGAGGTGATTGACGGCAAACGTGGCCTCAATCCCATCGGCAGTCAGCGTGCGTTTGGCAAACACACTGCCCGCATTGTTGATGAGCATATGCAGCGTCGGGACATCACGAAGCACCTCGCCGGCGAGCCGCCTCACCGCCTGCAGCGACGAGAAGTCGCAGAGGTAGGACGCCGCGTCAGCGCCCGACCGGGCCTTGATGGTGGCAAGTGCCTGCGCGACGCGGCCGGCGTCGCGACCGACGATGATGACTTTGGCGCCCATGCCGGCCAGCACAGCGGCTGACTCCAGGCCGATGCCAGACGTGCCGCCGGTGATGAGGATCGTCTTGTCTTTCATGCCCCTACATAATGAGCCCATTGGCCCATTGGCTCATTGGCCCATTGGCTCATTTCCTGAACTGGAAGGGAATCTACCGCGTATAGTAGATTACCTACCATGACGACACCTGCGAAGAAGCCCGGCATCATTCAGGGCACCCTGGATCTTCTGATTCTGCGGACCCTCGTGTTTGGCCCGCTTCATGGTCACGGGATCGTCAAACACATCAAGTCGGTCACCGACGAGGTGCTGACCGTTGAACACGGCTCGCTCTACCCCGCCCTTCAGCGTCTGGAGAAGCTCGGGTGCATCACGTCTGGCTGGGAGGTCACAGACGCCGGCCGCGAAATGAAGCTGTACCGGATCACCACCAAAGGCCGCGCGCAACTCAGGGCTGAAGAATCGAAGTGGGCGCAATTGACCGAGGCCATGACACGGCTGCTTCGGCCGGGTCAGGCGAGGTCCTGATGGCGACCCGAGGCTTCCGGGGCAACGACGACTTGGATCGGGAGATCCGGCAACATCTGGCGCTGGAGGCTGAAGAACGCCAGGCCGACGGCTTGGCGCCAGCGGAAGCACGCCGTGCCGCGGCAATGGTGTTCGGCAACGCCACGTCGGTTCGCGAGGACGCACGTGCCGTGTGGTTCCCGCTCTGGCTGCAGCAGGCGGCACAGGACATCAGATACGCGCTGAGACTCTCGCGTCGTACTCCGGCGTTCACCATCGGCGCTATCCTGATCTTTGCGATCGGGATCAGCGCCAGCACCACTATCTTCGGGGCCCTCAACGCGGTCGTCCTGGCACCGATGCCGTTTCCTGAGTCCAGCCGGCTGGTTCGCCTCGCGCAATCGAATCAGGAGCGGGGCGTAGACGCGTTCTCCGTCTCCCTGCCGCTGTATCGCGACTGGCAGGCAAGGAGTCAGAGTTTTACCGCGATGGCCGCCGAACGCAGCGGCGCCGTGACCGTGCTGGGGCTCGGCGATCCTCGACGGATTGACGCGAAGTGGCTCACCCACAACATGTACTCCCTGCTGGGACTCGCGCCGGCGCTCGGTCGTACATTCCAGGCAGACGACGACAGACCCGGCGGTGGGCTGGTGGTAATGCTGTCACACGGATGCTGGCGCAGCGCGTTTGGCGCCGACCCGCAGGTGCTCAACCGCGTGCTCAGCATCGATGGTCGCCCGCACACCATTGTTGGAGTCGCTCCGCCTGACCGACTCAACACCACCGATCACGTGCTGCTGCCCGCGGTGCCCTTCACCGAAGGTCGCCGCGGCCACGCCGATCTGGATGTGTATGCGAGACTGATGCCTGGCGTGACCTCCGCCCAGGCGTCGATCGAGATGGCGACCATCGCCGATCAGCTCGGGCGCGAGTATCCCGACCAGCACCGCGGCTGGGGTGTCAACGTCATCCCGCTTGCTGAATCGGTGGTGGGGCCGCGTGCGCCGCGTGTGTTGTACCTGTTGTTCACGGCCGTTGGCGTACTGCTGCTCGTGGCCTGCGCAAACCTGTCGAGCCTGTTGCTCGTGCGCGCCTCGTCGCGCACCCGCGAGATCGCGATTCGCGCGGCGGTCGGCGGCGGTCGTGGCCGGATCCTTCGTCAGTTGTTGACCGAAAGTCTCCTGCTTGCCGGCGTCGGTGGCGCGCTCGGCGTGGCGATGTCATTCTCCGGCATGCGCCTGTGGCGCACCACCATGGCCGCGGACCTGCCACGCGCAGGAGACATCGGCGTTGACCTGTGGGCCCTCGTCTTTGCGTGCGTCGTTTCAGCGCTGACCGGCGTCCTCGCGGGTCTCGCCCCGGCGCGACAGATGGCAAGACTCGACGTGACGCGCGGTCTTCGCGACGGGGGTCGGGCGATGGCTGCAGGCAGCCAATGGTCGCGGAACGCGCTGGTCGTCGGACAATTGGCGCTCTCGGTGGTGCTGTTGAGCGCGGCGGGACTCACGGTGCGGACGTTGAGCCAGCTGCGCAGCGTTGACCTCGGCTTCACGCCTGCGCGCATCGTCACCGCACATATCGTGCCGCGCGAACGGCCCGAGGCGTTTGTCGCCACCCTGCTCGATCGCGTCCGCGCGTTGCCCGACGTGGCAATGGCCGGCGCCACGAGCAACGCCCCGATGACCCGAGGCAACCTCAGTCTCCACGTGTTCCCCGTGGGCGATGCGCGGCTCTCGCCGACCGAATCCGTCCAGGCCGACTGGCGAATCGTGACCGATGGCTACTTTGGCGCCATGGAAACGCCCATCCTTGCCGGCCGTGATTTTTCGGTGCGAGACGATGAGGATGCGCCGAAGGTGATCATCGTGAATCAGACGTTGGCGCGGATGGTGTGGGGCGATCGGGATCCGGTGAGCCGCCAGCTGGATCTCGGTGGCGGCGGCGGGGACCCCGCCACCGTTGTCGGTCTTGTCCGCGACATGCGTCATCACGACCCGGCGGTTGGACCGTCACCCACCTACTACGTGCCGGCAGCTGGGGGTGTATGGGGCGCCATGACCCTCGTCGTCCGCACGGGCGCTGGTGCGGACGCGGTCGTGCCGCGTCTGCGGGCCGCGGTCGCCGAACTGGATCCGACGTTGCCGGTCTACGACGTCAACTCGATGGATGCGCTCGTCCAACAGCGGCTGGCGCCGCAGCGGCTTGTGGCCGGCGTGCTGACGGGATTTGGCGCACTCGCTCTGGTGCTGGCCGTGCTCGGCATCTACGGGGTCATGGCGTTCTCGACCAGGCAACGCGCTCGTGAGGTGGCGATTCGCCTCGCGCTTGGCGCCACCCGGTGGACGGTGATTCGGCCGCTCGTGCGCGAGGGTGGCGTGCTCATCGCTGCGGGCGCGGCCCTCGGCCTCGCCGCCACGATCCCGCTGACGCGACTGATGCGCAGCCTGCTTGCAGACGTGAGTCCCGCCGACCCGCTGACACTGTCAGTGGCCGTTGCGATTCTGGCGGCCGCAGCGCTGCTGGCCTGTTACCTGCCGGCCCGACGCGCCTCCCGCGCCAGTCCCCTTCAGGCGCTTCGCGGCGACTGAATACGTCACAGTCAGGCGCGCAACACCGCCCGGATTCGTTCCCTGGTCGGTTCGTCAAAATCATCGCCGTACAGCCGATCGAAGATGCGCACCTTCAGCTCACTCGGCGACATCGTCGGATCCGAGTGTCGAAGACTTGCCGCGATCAATCGTTTGGCCGACTCGAACATGGCGCTCGACATCCGGAGTCGTTCAATGGCCGACACCGCTGCGAATCGGGCCGCGAACTGCGCCTCGGTGTCGTTGAATGTCCGCTTCATGATCGCACCTCCTGAAGCAGCGTGGCCACCGTCAATCGCAAGGCCCAACGGTCGATGTAGACCCAGTCCAGCGTCGGTTGCGCCGCGACGATGGCGCGCACATCCCGAAGCTGCAACTCCGACGGTGTCTGCTTCGCCCACGCAAGCTTCGACAGAATCAAGTCTTCGGGCGCGATGATCCACACGCGTTGACCTTCGATGTCCACCTCGCGCCGCCGCTCGAATTTCTCGGCCTCATAGTCGGAGTCGCGTCTGACAACGACGTCCACTTTCTGGATCGATTCGCGATGGAACACGGAGAAGGGGCGCCGCGCCTCGATGGCCGCTTCAATCACATCGGGGTCACACTCGAACACGTCACCAAGACCGGCGGCCAGCATCGCGGCATGCCGTGGATACAGGATCGCGACCAGGTCGATATCCCTGGTCATCCTGGGCTGGGCGTACCAGCCGGCGGCGACCGACCCGGTCAGCATGTACTGCACCCCGAGCGCATCAAACCGCGCGGCGATCATCCTGAGGACGTCCAATTGGTCAGCCACAGCACCGGTATTATCACCCCTGCGCGTTGGAGGCGTGCCGGCCGTGGCTCTCCGCGCGCGGGCGATCCCTTCTGTGCTGGTCAGGGGCGGGACCATGGCGCGGATCAACCTCCCCGCGAAAGAGACGATCGAGGCGCTGAACGCACTGCCGCAGATCTCCACCGGCGTCCTGACACTCATCCGGTATCCCGACGGCAATCATCAGCTCGCCAGACCGGATCGCAGCGCCTGGTTCCGGAAGCGCGGAATCCTGTTGAAGTGACCGATGCCCTCCGATGGCGACGTCGGCAGGCTGATCTACTTCACCAGAAACAACCTGTCCTGGCGCCTGAGCGCCCAGCGCACCTTGCCGTCGGCGCCGATGATCATGTCTTCCTCCTGCGCCATGCGCACCGGCTGGCCGCCCCACTCGGGCACGGGCGTCGTGGCCTGCAGTTCGATCGAATACCACATCGACGGAATGATCCTGGTGTCACCACGGCCGGGCACACCGTCCTGGTAGTCCCACAGCCCAATCAGCGGTCCCGCGCCGTGGCCATGCACGCCAATCGGATGTGAATACATCGTCCCGCTGATGCCCTTGGCCGTCATGCCTTCACGCACGGACTTCAGGATTTCGTTGCCGGTGCGACCGGGCCGAATCTCGGCCATCGAGATGTCCTGCATGGCATTGGCATTCGCCAGGGCTTTCTTGAGCCCCGCTGGCGCATCGGTCTCGCCCACTTTCAGCACATAGGCGTTGTGCTGCGTGTCGGTGTTGAGACGCGCCACCGTGATGCCGACGTCGCAGTGGAGCACATCGCCGCGCTGGATCACGGGGTCGGCTCCCGTCACGCCGCCCTGCCGCTGAATGCTGACGCTCGGCTGGAACCACGTGCCCAGGCCCTGATCGTTCACCCGCTGCCGCCACCACCACACCAGATCGCTCGTGCGCGTTTCGCCTGGCACAATGACTTTTGCCGAAAACATCGTCTGTGTCATCTCCCAGACGAGGGCGGTCATCTTCTGGAAGAACACTTCCTCGTCTGGCAAACGAGACGCGATAAGTTCGAGCGGCAGTCCTTCGGCGTCCTTGAACTTCGAGGTCCACGTGGTGCCGAGCGCGGCCGTCATGCCCTGAAGTTCGCCACTGGTCAGGCCGTCGGTGAACGCGAACACCGTCGATCGATTGATGCCGATGACGGCCGGCTTGCGCTCCTCGATGACGGTCTTCAGCAGTTGCCACTGCTCATCACCCCAGAGTTCGGCTTGCCGCCCGCCGACGGCGGCGACCACGGGCTTGGTGGACGTGCGGGCCTCGAACACACCGCCTTGTGATGTGCCACCCAGGGCGATGCGCTCCACGCAGCTCGTGGCTGCCGGCGCTTTCGTGGCCGCGCACTTGTCGAAGAATACGTAAATGGTGCGGCGCCGCGCGGCGAAGGTCTCGGGGGCCACGATGGAGGAGAAGACCGGGTCTTCGTTGTATTCGCGCATCGGCACCACCCAGAAGTCGATGCCGTGTTTGCGCATCAGGGCGGGGACGAAGGTGTCGAGGCGCTGCTTGAGCCACGCCTGCTGCATCACGGCCTGATCGCGCAGGGCGCCGAACGGACGCTCAGCCGGGGGCACGGCATTGGGCACGAGGCGGTTCTGCCCTGCCGCCAGAGTCAGGACGGGCGTCAGAAGCACAAAGGCGGCAAGAGCCGCGCGGCGGGTCAGAAAAAACGGCATTGGAACTCCTTCAAGGTTGGTGCACCATATTAAGACACGAAGCGCGCGCATGACCGGAGCCCATTCACTCGAGCGAATCGCGGACCACTCCCGCACCATCCGAGGTGTGTGGGCCAGCGACATCAAGCCCGGCGACTGGGTGGTGGTGCGCACCAGGAACTCGGTGTATTCGCTGGCCGCGCTGGGTGACGGCCGATTTCATGTGGCCGGCGGCTGGTTTGCCGCCGAAGGGCTCGAGTCCACGCCAGTCCGCGTCGCCGGATGCACCTGGGGCGGCCGCGCGATCCTCACCGACCTGGTCGCGGCGCCAGGCATGTTCATCGAATTCAGCAACGGGGTGCACACCACGCGTGTGAGCAATGTCCGCGTGCTGCGCGGCGGCGGCCCCGCGCACTGAGCCAGCGGCGCGGGCGACAGCCCTGCCCTCCATCACGCTACCGCTCCGCGATGTCGCCCGGCGTCCGGAGCAGGGCTTCGGCAGGCAGCGCAGTCACGTGATCGCCGAGCGAGTACTCCTCGCGCCCGGCATGGATCACGTAGCCCCGGGACAGTCCGAGGTCCTTCATGCACGCCACCACACTCTGGGCATCGTCTCGCGTCGGCGCGGTGTGCAGTTTGATCTCGAATGGCACCCGCCGTCGTCCATGGTCGATCAAGAGATCGACTTCCTGGCCCCGCGCCGTTCGCCAGAAATAGGCGCGCGAGGCGGGCCGGGTCCGTTCCAGCGCCGAGACCAGCTGATCAATCACGAAGGCCTCCCAGCTGAGGCCCCGAGCCGGATGCGTGTGAAGCGCCGCCTCTGACGAGATCCCCAGCAACAGATGGAGCAGCCCGGTGTCGCGCAGGTAGACCTTCGGGCTCTTGACCAGTCGTTTGCCGATGTTGGCGAAGTACGGAGGCAACGTCCGCACGAGAAACGTCTGTTCGAGCACGTCCACGTACCGATTCACCGTGTGGTAACTGGTCCCCAGCGATGCGGCCAGCTGCGACGCGTTCCACAGTCCCCCATTCAGGTGCGCCAGCATCGTCCACAACTGACGCATGCGCCCGGCCGACAGATCCACGCCGAGCGTGGGCAGGTCCCGTTCGATGAACGCGCGTGTGTAGGCATCGAGCCACTCGGTTCTCTCGGCATCAGTGCGGGCCAGAAAGGCCCGCGGAAATCCGCCGCGAAGCCAGAGGTCAGCGACGCGCGTCCGCTTCAGGTCGCAGACTTCGTCCCAACGAAACGGCGGCAGGTCGAGGAAGGCCGTCCGGCTGGCGAGCGACTCCGAGATCCCGCGCACCAGCGTCGGCGCCGCCGATCCCAGCAGCACGAACCGGCCGTGTTTGGCGCGCCGCTCGTCGATGATGCTCCGGAGCGCCGCGAAGATCTCCGGTACGCGCTGGACCTCATCAAAGATGATGTGGTCGCCCAGTTGCGCCAGGCGCGCTTCCGGGTCTGCCAGAAACGGCGCGGCGTCGAAGGGCCGTTCCATGTCCACGTAACTCCAGCCGGGCAGGGCCTGGCGGATGAACGTGGTCTTGCCGCATTGACGCGGGCCCAGCAACAGGACGGCGGGCCAGCGACGCAGCAGTCCCCGGAGAACGGTCCAGAACTGCCGCGTCACCATGTGTGTATATTAGAAGTGTCACTTCTAATTTGCAACCGCCCCACCCGCAGTCCGGCGCGCGCTATCTGCCGCCTTTCATCGCGGCCGGCGGCTCCACCTTCGACCACCACTGCGGCCCCAGCGCTTTCTGCCGCGGATACGTCTCGTTCAGGGTCGCGGCGTCGTAGAGCCGGCCATTCTTCATCACTTCCGAGATCTTCACGGTGTTCTTCAGGTCGTCGAGTGGATTGGCGTCAAGCACGATCAGGTCTGCCATTTTGCCCACTTCCAGGGACCCGATATCGCGGCCGAGGCCGATCGACTCCGCGCTCTCAAGCGTCGCGACACGCAATGCATCGTGGGCCTTCATGCCGCCCGAGGCCATCATCCAGAGTTCCCAGTGCGTACCAATCCCCTGCACCTCACCGTGGGAGCCCAATCCGGCCTTGCCGCCACCCTCCACCCACTTGCGCAACTGCTGCGCGTGCAGCGGGTACACATACTGATCCGCCCGGTTGAACGACGTTCGCTTCCACTTGTCGAGTTCGTCGTGGGGCGTGAACGTCCGCAGTCGCGAATCTGAATCAACATCGGTGCTGGTCAGATAGTGCTGCAGCCCTGTCGGCCCCCCATAACTCACAATCATCGTCGGCGTATACGTCAGGCCACTCGCAGCGCCCAGCTTGACGACATCGGCGTAGAAGGGACTGATCGGCAATGAGTGCTCAAGGCCGGCGTAACCGTCCTGCATCAGCGTGAGGTTCATCGTGAAGTTCGACCCGCCCTCGGTGGTCGGCGTCAGGCCCAGTTCCTTCGCGGCCATGATCACCCACTGGCGCACCTTCCGGTCGCCTGCCAGATACTGTTTGATGGTCTTGGTGTTGTAGTGGTCTGAGTAGCGTCGGAGCACGTCCCGCGCCTCTTCAAGACTGCGGATGTTGTCGACCGCGAAGATGCCGGGGCCTGTGGAATACAGGCGGGGTCCGATCAACTGCCCCGTGTCCATCAAGTCCTGGTACGTAAGCGCGTCCTCGGACGACGTCTGGGGATCTCGCTGGGTGGTGACGCCGTACGCCAGTTGGGCAAGGAACTGCGAGACCTGAGCCCGATGGACACCCCACGCCACCCACGTGTGCGCATGCACATCCACCAGGCCGGGCATCACGGTCTTGCCCTTGAGGTCGCGCACAACGGCACCAGCAGGAATTGAGACCGTGCCCGACGGGCCAATGGCCGTGATGCGGTTATCGGTAATGACAATGTCGCCGCGGGTGATGACCTCAACGCCTTTCATCGTGATGAGGCGCGCGTTGCGGAGGGCGATCGTCCCGTTCGGCTTGTCCTTGTCCACGATGATCTCGACGTCCACACGATGCGGCTCGTACTCGTAGGTGGGCGGCTTGGGCGGCGTGGCGGGTTTCTGCGCAGGATCCTGCCCGGCTGCCGGTGGTGCAGCTGGTGGTGCCGGAGTTGGCGCTGGCGCGGACGCGCGTTCGACCTCGGCCTCCGCTGTGGCGCGATTGGCAGCATCCACGTCTGCCGAGAACGCGAGGTCGTGCATGAAGAAGCTGCGGCCGATGGAATAAAAGGCCGCCGTGCTGTCGTTGGTCCAGCCCACGAAGTCGCCTCCAATACGGGTGAGGCGCCAAGTCGGGACTGACGACGGCGGGGCGGCCGAGACGGTGGGCACAACGCCGCCAATGGGAGGCACGGTCACCATGAAGACGTTGCGATTCGCGCGCACGAGCGCGCGTTTGCCGTCCGGCGACAACACCACTTCGTCAGGAGCGCCTCCACCGCCGCCGCCGGGCGGCGCGGGCGCGGTCACTTTCACAACCGGCTTGAAGTCTGTACCGTCGAACCGAACCGACAGCAGGCCCTCGGCTCCGGCCCACACATAAATACGCTCAGGGTCAGGACCGATGTGCGGCGCGTTGCGCCCTTGCTGTGTGGCGCCGCTGGCGACCCAGGTGATTCGTGTCGGCGCACCGCCGGCCGCGGGCAGCCAGACGTATTCAAGTTCCGCGGCGCCACTGTGATTGCCGAAGTCTTCGAGGGTGCGCATCCGGTGCATCTTCGAACCGCGGACCGCGATGAGGCGTGATCCGTCGCGCGAGTAGGTGATCTTGTCGAAGAAGGCCGACACCGGCGTGAGTTTCTGAGGCTGCCCGCTGCCGTCGGCTCGTACGCGATAGATGTCGCCCCCGGTGTCGTCGTTCCAGGTCACGTACGCAATGAACTGGCCGTCGGGTGACCAGACGGGCGCATGTTCGACGTCGGTTCCGGTCGTCAGTCGCCGAGCATTTCGGATGACTGCGGCGGCGGTCTGCGTCGCCTCGGCCGCAGGGGCCGGAGTGGCTGCCGCTGCCGCGCCGGCGGCCGCAGGTGCGGGGGCCGGGGTGGCGGGCTTCTCTTTCCTCATGCCTTTGCCCTGAGGCAGATCCGCCACGTACAGGCGATCGAGCGCGGTGAATGCCACGCGTTGGCCGTTCGGCGATGGGCGCGCGCCCCGTATTTGCGACGCCGTCAGTTTCTGGTCGTCAATGGGATAGTCGAACTTCACGAGCGGGCCCAACGGCTGGTCCACCTTCGCCGTAAAGGGAATCTCGGTCGCGTCACCCGAGGGCACAGCCACACGCCAGAACTTGCCGCCGTAGGTGGCAATGACCGCCGATGAATCCGGCGTGAACGCCGAGGCCGGCGCCACATCGCGGTCACGCGCGCCGCCGCCCTCGCTGTCGTCGCGCTGTACGTCCATCTTCAGCCATCGATCCTCGCCCGTCGTCAGATCAATGAGTTTGAGCGCCGGTCGGGCGTCGTAACGCGTGGCGTACACCAGCCACCGACCGTCGGGACTTGCGGCGGGTCGAAACGCGCCCTGGTGCTCGTGGGTGCGCATCTGCAGGCGGCCACTGTCGCGGTCGAGTTGCGCAATCTGATAGGCGCCGATCTCGCGAGCGGAGCTGCGGTCGCCGGCAGGATGGGGATCGTAGTTCGCTGCGGATTCGTCTTCGAGCATCCGGGTGGTAAACCCTGATGGCACGGAACCGCGGACGTTCACCCAGAGGAACTTTGGGTCACTGGCAAATACGGGACCGAGCAGCGCCGGTGCGGCAGGCGCACCCGGTACTGATGCGCCGGTCATCTGCAGGCCCGAGCCGCCGCTCTCGTGGTACAGCCACAGCTGCGCGCCCTTCGCCACCAGCACGTAGTCGCCGTCTGGCGTCCAGATTGGCGACATGTAATTCTCGCGCTCGGTCGTCGTCAACGCGCGCGCCTTGGTGCCGTCGGCGTTGGCGATCCAGACGTTCTCTGAACCGTTCCGGTCGCTGATGAAGACAATGTGCTTGCCGTCAGGTGAAAAGGCCGCCTGCATGTCGTACGCCTGGCCGCTGGTGATGCGGGTGGCCTCACCGCCGGTCACCGGCAACGTGTAGAGATCGCCCAGGAGTTCGAAGACGATGGTGCGGCCGTCTCGCGACAGGTCGAGCGACATCCAGGTGCCTTCGGAGGTGGTGAACGACACCGTGCGCGTGGTGATGAGCGGCAGGCCTTTGGTCTTGATGGCGTCGGCGGCGGCCTTGTCGTTGTCCTGCCGCGATTGGGCGGAGGGTGCCGGCATGAGGACCAGGGCGACGGCGAACGCGGCAAGCGACAGTCGAACAAATCGGGGCATGGATTCCTCGCGAGAATTGTGTGGAAGGAGAATGCCATAATTCGGGCTGTCCACGGAGGTTCTCATGTCTGCGCGCGTTGTTCTGGTCATCGTGTCCGCGGCGTTCGTCACTTTGGCCCTCGTGCCAGAGACGGGCTACAAAAACCTGTCGGCGTTCGTGCCGCTTGAAATTGCGGCCATTGAGAAGCTGATGACCGAGCCTGGCATGACGGCCCTGCTCAGAGCGCGCAAGGCGAGGTGATACTCGCGTCGAGACTCGGGCTTGAGGACCAGGCCGAGCTACGTGCCGGGCCATGGCTACCTACCGGCCCGAGATCCTTCCGAACGTAGCTTGGCTGCTCGGCTGCTCGGCCTGGGTTTCAAGGCCGAGGCTCGCGCGGCGGCAGGGGCGCCTTGCGCAGCTCCTCGATCTCGCGCAACATGCCGGCCACCATCGCGTCCACCACGACGCGGCCCTTCTCCCGAGTGGCCAGCGTGGCGTCGCCATAGATGCCCGTCGGTGAATATCGGCCGACGCCGCGACCCTGCACCCGTGTGAGGCCCCCGCGGCCGCCCTCGCGAGGACTGATATCTTTGGCGGCCTTGCTCATGTCCACACGGTCGGGCGCGATGTAGAGCATCATCGACGTCTCGATTTCATCGGCGTGTGTGCCTTCCGGCTGCTGTTTCACACTCGCCTCGGCCGTCGTTGCGATCGTCAGCACATCCGTGTATCGCATCAGCACGCCGGCCTTCGCCAACTCTTCCGCGCTCGCTTTGAGCGGCACCAGTGTAGACACGCCCGTGTTCAACACGTAGAACCGTCGCGGCCCGTACGGAGTCAGGCTGTTCACGATGTCCACCACCAGGTCTCGGGCCGTCTCCTGACGCAGGTGTGTGGACCCTGGGTATTCCAGAAACGCCGGGTAATAGTGATAGGTGATCGTCGGCGCCACCACGACGTTGCTGGCGGCGAGCACACGACGCTTGAAGTACTCGGCTAGCTGATAGTCGTTGTCGAGACGCAAGTGCGGCCCATGTTCCTTCGAGCCCGCTCCGAGTGGAATGACCACGACCGGGTCTCCGGCCAGCGCCTTCTCGGCTTCAACCCACGTCAGGTTCGCCATCTCAACGCCACGTTGCTGAGCAAAGACGGGCACGGCGACAACACACGCCAGAATCGAAATGCGTAGCCGCATGGTGCTACTGGAGCGCCTTCCTGAGGCTCAGCGCTTCGGCGTGAACGACACGTTCCATCGCGGACGGAAACGGCATTGTCAGTACATGCTCGACCTCAGCCAGCGCAAGCTGGGGCCGCTTCGTGTCTCGATACAGGCGCGCCAGTTGCAGGTGGTGGTCGCTCACCTCAGGCACCTGCATCTCCGCGAATACGAGATCACGTTCCGCGTCGGCCCAATTGGCCTTCTTGAGCTCGCCGCCGCCAAGGAGGCTGGTGGCGAACCAGCGCGTGACGCGGCTCATGCGGAGGACGCCGGCGCAAAGCCGACCTCTCATGTGGCGAGCCCTGCCATGCTCAGGATCGAGCGCGAGCGTCGCATCCAGCTCCTTCTTCAGATCGGAGGCCACGGCGACCTTTGTCCTGCCGCCCTCCCGCTCCGCGCGCAGACCCAACACCACAGCCAACGCGAACCGGCGACCCACCTCACCCTCATGTCCCACCACCGCGCCGCGCGCCTGGACTTCCGCCCCCTTCAGGAGTTCCCGGGTGCGGTCCTTGTCCGTCTCGGCGATGGCGCCTTCGACAGCGATCCAGATGGCGTCAGGCACGCCAGCCACGACCCATGGAGGGCGCGCCGGAACAACCGGACCGATCTGGGACATCACGACCAGCGCCGCGAGCCCAAGGCTTGTCGTCAGACCATCACCGTGCGTGGAGCATGCGCCTTGGAACCGTCGAAGTCAAAGGCAGTCGGCTTCCCGGTTGAAATCCCGCGAGGCGCCACAACCGCGCGGGCTCATACATCTTGCCGTTCGTGACGACGAAGCGTGTGCGCCTGATCGCCGAGATATCTGTGAGCGGATCGGCCTCGAGCACGACCAGGTCCGCACGTTTGCCGAGTGCGACGCTTCCGAGTTCCGCGCCCAGATCAAGCGCGCGCGCCGAGACACTGGTCGCCGCCTGAATCGCTTGCAGCGGCGTGAATCCCGCCTGCACGTAGAGTTCCACTTCACGCAGCAGGCTATACCCGGGCAGCGCACCGTCCGTACCGGCCACGATGGGCACGCCGCGGTCGCGCAGCGCTTTCAGGATCGAGACCGAACGCGTCGCGGCCGGAGCTGCCGGACTGGCCGCGGACGGCCGGGAATTGTTCAGCACGCTGCGATAGTTCGCCGCGAGCGGATACGGCGCGTGGGCGATACCCGGCTCGATCTGCTCAGCGCGCATCTCGCGCGGTCGGCCGAGCAATTCCCCCCAGGCCAGCGTCGGATCGATCACGGTGTGGCGCTCGGCCAGCAGGCCGATGATGCGGTCGGTCTCGGGCGTGCCTGCCTGGCCGCGCACCGGTTGATGCGCCACCTGATCCATCCCGGCGAGCACCGCGTTCTCGAGGCCGAGCGCTGTGGGCACATGACCGGTCACCGGCATCTTCAGCTCGTGCGCACGCGCCGTGATCGCGTTCACCACGTCGGGCTGTACCAGGCTGTAGAGCTTCATCTGGCTGAAGCCCAGCGCGTGGTAGCGATCGACGATGGTGCGGCCCTCGGCGGGCGTGGACGCCACCACCGTCCCGAACCCTCCCTCACCCGGACCATCCACAAGCCCCGCGAGCTCGACCCGGGGGCCGAGCCCTCGGCCAGAGGCAATCTCGTTGCGGAACGCGCTCAGGAACCCCGCTTCCCCACCCATATCTCGAATGGTCGTGACTCCCGCCGCCAGATACGCAGGCGCCCATTCGATCTGCGAGGCATGTGCGTGCATGTCGACGAGGCCAGGAATAATAGTCGCGCCGCGCACGTCGATCACGCGAATGCCCTGCGGCAAGGTCAGGCCGGTGCGTGGCCCAACGCCGGCGATGCGCCCATTCCGCACCCACACCACGCCATCCTCAATTGGAGGCGCATCGTCACCCGTGATGATGCGAGCGCCGGAGAGGGCGTAGACACCCGTGGCGGTGGGAAGCGTCGCGCTCGCGAAGCCTGCGAGATCGGCCATGCGATCGCGCACCGAGCTCGCCTGGAGCGCCGGTAGTGCCGTCACCAGATCCTCGCGCACTGCTTCAAACGGCAGGATGTGGATGCGCGACACCAGCGCGGCAAACTCACCGCGCGCGTCCACCCACACCGTCTCGCGACCCCACACCACACCGTCCACGCTGTAGCGGCGCAGTGGCACGGTGCGGGCGCCCACTTGCACGGTCTCATCACCGCGGAACGTCACCACGATGCGGCTGTCGGCATCACCGGGCAGCAGCGCGATGCTGGCCGGCCGCTTGTGCCGCTCCCAATAGGTGATGAGCGAGGCCCGCGCTGACACGGGCGACCAGCTCCGCGCCGGGAACCACACCGCGGGCGTTGGCATCTCCGACTGCTCGCCCATCGAGGTCACCCGTACGGTCGTGGCATTCAGGCCGGCTTTGACCTCCACGTCCACGTTCACAAAACGGTAGCTGCGACCGACGGCCTTGAAGTGCATCGGCGTGCCGTCTGCCTCAGTGCTGAGCGATGAGGAGAGCTGCAGGCGCGTGCCGCGGTCGACGAGCTCCATTTCAGTCGTCAGCGTTCGGCCCCCGGTCGTGATCCACATCTCCTCGACCCGCTCGGTGCCGACCGGACGTTCGATCAGAAATAGCTGGATGCGAGTGGCCGGTGGCGCCTGAGCGCCCAGGCCGGTCACCAGAGCAAGCACGAGAGCGGCGGCGATTCTCATGGGCGGCCCGGCCCGACCTTGAAGCGGAAACTACCGTCGAGCATCTCGAAACGCACGCTCACGGTAATGCGATAGACGCCGGCCGTCGTGATTGTGACCCGCGTCGGTGCGTCGCCCATCAATCGGCCCTGCTCGGCCGTCAGCAGCATGGCGCCGTCTGGCGAGGCCAACGTCCACGACGTGCGCTCTGACCCGGTGGAGTCGAGCAGGTAGCGGCCCGGCGTGAGCCTGATCGTATACACCGCGCGCGCTTCTCGACCATCAAGCGATCCTCTGGCCTCCGCATTCAACGCGAGCAGACTGCCGATCGTCTGCAGGCGGGCGACCATTTCACGGCTGGCGTGTTCGGCCGAGCGCACGAACGCCTGGTCGCCTGTCGCGGCCAGGTCGAACGCGCAGGCGTCGCGCGCCTCGGCCTGAGTCACGCCATTGGCGTCGCACCTCGCCCGGGCCGCAGCCACCACCTCGCCGCTGGCCTCGGGTTCACGTCCAGGAAACGTCCGCGGATCCGGCACGGCCGGCATGCGCCTTGACACCATGAGATTCGCGGCCGGCACGCGCCAACTCGCTCCGAACTGCGAATACAGCGGATGCGTGAAGTCCATCACGCCGGCCGACAGCGCGATCACACGGCCATCGGCGGTCTTCACATCGTTATCCACATCGCCATCGAAGTTGCCGAGCAGGCCGCGAACCTTGCCGCGTCGATGGTGGGCAGGCCGCAGGTAGAAGTCCACCATCTCGCTCGACACCACGATGGTGAGCCGGTCGCCAACCGACGAGATAAACAGATAGCCGTCTTCGGTTCGGCTCAGAGTGCCGCGAGACCGCAGCTGCACTTCGCTGCGCACATCCATCGGCCTGGCCACGCCGTTCAGCAACGGGTCCTGCCGGTCCACTGCCCATTCAACACGATCGGCTCCATCGCGAACGGTCAGTGCACTGTTGACCGACGCATAGCCCAGATCTGTGTAGGCCTGCTGCTGGACCTGGATTTCGACATCGTTCCGCGCTGACGCGAGATAGGTATCCATCGAGCGTCTTGACATGCGGGTCACCAAATCCCCACCCAAAGCTGGCATCGTCTCCCGGACAACCCCAGCTTGGGTCGCGCGGCTCCTGCATGCCGTTGTAGCCGTAGGTGAAGTCGGTGGTGTCCGTGCCGCTGCCAAAGCGGATGATGCCCGGCACACCGGTCTCCGCACTGATGCGCCGGTCGTCGGCTGAGGCTTCCCAAGTCGTCGCGCCATCGTCGCTCGGGTTGTCAGGGCGCCCCGAGCCGGTGACGCCGCCGCCAGGGCGTGTATGAAAGTCGGCAACCAGGCGGCAGGCCTCGTCGCCCACGCGCGGGGGTGTTTGGTCGATGCCATCGACTGTGCCTGGAGGCCAACGCCGGATATCGGTGTAGTAGCGATACGTTCCGTCAATGACGTTCTGCATCCGGCACTGATAGATCCAGCCGCCCTCCTCGTGCTCATCCGGCTGGCCTTCGCGCGAGTCGCTCCACGCACGGTCAAGTTCTGCCTGCACGCGCGAGTCCTTCAAGACGTCGTTGACGTTCGATGACGGGCAGCCGGCCTGCGCCGCGGCCGCCCAGGGATTGGCCAGTATCGATGTCAACGCGATGATCACGAGCTGGCGTGCGCGCTTCATGTTTCCGGGGCCTCAATGGACAGCCTGGCCCGTGCCACCGCGCCCGGGATATCAAGCGGCTGGCCGTGCAGCGACCGCGCGTAGGCGCGCAGGATCACGCTCGACATCTGATCGGCGTGTGACACACCGGCCGCACGAAGCGATGTGGTGAGTGGATTGTCAGAGAAGAGGTGCAGGGTGTTGCGCAGCCAACGGCCAAGGCCGAAGTGCACGCGCGCGACCAGGACGTCCTCGTCGGGAAAACACCGCAGGAATACCTTGTGCGCGTCGGTGAGTGCGGCATCAAGCGCCTGCACGACTGCTTCCACCGTGGGAGCCGACGGCGTCAGTACCGTCGGCAGCGGCGGGGGAACGGGCAACGGATCGCATCCGCCCAGAGGTAAGCCCGAGACCTGGTTCGCCGCTGGCGCGGTCGAGCCTTGCATCACCCACCAGCCAACCCCCAAGGCGAGCACGAGGGCGACTGCGCCCAGCGTTGGCGTTCTCAGCACGGCCTCAGTGTGTCATGACCCGCAAAAGTCGCGGGCGTTGAACTATGTTCTGGACCCAACACACTGCGGCGGTCGCGGCCTGCCATAGGCGGCACGGCAAGGGCCGGCATGAGGCCTGGCGTGACCACGGCGCTCACTGGCCGGCTGGGTTGCGCTGTGCCCACAGTGACACCACCGGCGGAGAATCCGCCTGCCGCGCTGAAGCTTTTGTTGTGGGCCTGCAGTTCGAGGAGTTCAGGTGGCGACATCCAGAACTGGTCGAACCCAATCGCGGGAAGGCGCGTTGGATCGGGGCGTTCGTGGCCACGGCAGTTCAGCGAGACTTCTTGTTGAAGAGCTGCTTCTCGCGCGCGGCGTCGACATAGGTGGCCAGTCGCCGAGCTTCGGCGGCGCACGCCCTCCGGCCCGCGGCCGTCAACCGGAAGAACCGCGGACTTCCGGCCATTGGTCCACTGGCGCTGTCGATTTCCTCAATCAGGCGCTCAGCCTCGAGCTTCTGCAGGTTGCGATAGAGCATGCCCGGCCACAACCGCATGCGGCCCTGCGTGCGCTCAAGCACCTCCTGCATGATGGCAATGCCATGCCGATCAGCATCCGCCAATGCGAGAAGAATCTGGAACCAGATCGGGGACATGGGCGCCATTGTATACTTATTAGTATCAATCTCGATCAGGATAGTCATCGCGGTTACTTCTGGGCTAGCATTCGCCGCATGCGTATATCCCCGCGCCTCGCGGCCGTTTCTATCCTTGTGTTGGCCCTGTCTGTCGTGGCTGTGAGCGCGTTTGCACCCCAGCAGGTGCCGCGCACGGGCGACCCGCTCAAGCGCGGCTACACCGACGCAGAGTTTCCCCGGGTGCAGAGACTGGCCGACGGCGTGTATTCCTACGAACAACTGCGCTCGGCCGGATCCGAGAAGTTCACGACAGTCAGCCTGTTCGTCGTGACCTCTGAAGGCGTGCTTGTGGCCGACGGCCAGGGCAGCATGGAGGAGACCCAGCGCATGCTGGGCGAGATTGCCAAGGTCACCCGTCAACCCATCACCCATATCGTCATCGGCTCCGATCATGGGGACCACACGGCGGGCAATGCCGCGTTTCCGTCAGGCGCGAAGGTCTTTGCGCATCCCACGTCGAAGGCCATACTCGAGGGCCCGTCGGGCGTTGCGCCGCAACCCATCACGGCCGTGCAGGATAAGACCACGCTGACGATGGGCGGGGTGGAGATTCAGATTCTCTTTCTCGGTCGCGCGCACACGGGCGGAGACCTCAGCGTGTATCTGCCGAACGAGAAGGTCCTCTTCATGAGTGAGGCCTATCTCAACCGCATCTTCCCGGCGATGCGCTCGGCCTACCCTTCGGAATGGGTGGCCACCATCGAGAAGGCGCAGGCCCTGGACGTCACGACGTACGTCCCCGGCCACGGGTTCGTGGAATCGCCGGCCGTTCTCAGGGAAGAACTGGAGATGGCCCGCAAGGCCCTGTTGCAGGTCATCGCGGAAGCGAAGCGGTTGCACACCGCGGGTGTTCCCGTCGAAGAGGCCGTCAAGCAGGCGCGCTTCGGCGATCTGGAAACGTGGACGATCCGGTCGAGCCAGGCGGCGACGGCGATTCGCCGCGTGTACCAGGAGCTGGACGGCAAGCTGCGCTAGTCGTTCGGGGGAGGCAACCGCCAGAGCGCCAGCAGCGACAGAAGCACTCCCCAGCTCAGGGCCAGCGCCCCGATGGCTCCAGGGTCGGCAGTCATGCTCTCAAGTACCGTGGAGGCGTTTCCGCGCGCCAGCGCGATCGGCAACAACCACACGAGACTGACGATGATTCCCATCGCGTACACAGGGGCGCCCACGGTTGATGTTTGAGGCGCATGTGACAGCGTGGCCTCCTGCTCACTGCGGGTCCAGAGGGCCCACACCGAGAATAACAGGCTCGACGTGAGCCACGCGGCAGCGGTGACAAGGGCGGGCGCAAGCGTCCATTGGGCAAGCGGCGAGCTGCCAAAGGGCACCCAGGTGGGAATATCGATGGGCAACGCAACGACGGGTCCGTGCTGACTCCAGAGAATGGCCAGGACCATGAACCACGCCACTGTCGTGGTCCAGGTCGCCAGTCGAAGAAACGAAAGGCGCCACGCTGCCCGCCGATCCACGGCGCGCGTTTCTGGCGGAAGCGCCGCCAGCCAGGAGCTCCTGGCGGCTTCGGCACACACCCGCGCCACCCGCAGGACGAAACCATCAAGGTTCTGCCAATAAGCTGTGTGGTCTGACATCACCGACCCTCGATTCCAGATGGCGATTGAAGTGAGAACCTTCGCCTGCCTGATCCGGGTCGGCCCGTTGGGCACGGGATCAGCTGACGCGTGCAGGTCGACCCATCGGGTCAAGCCCGTCGGCTCTCGAACGGGCGCCGTGACGGCCTCCTTGATCTCTGACGAGAGAATCAGGGCCAGGGAAGCCATCGCCATCAGGATCGCAAAGAGCAGCAGATTCACGGTTCCGAGCGGCAGGTTGTGCCGGTCGCTGTAGTAAAAAGCGATGCCGATAATGGCCACGACGGCCACGCTCGGGATCAGAACCTGAGGGCTGGACTTCTTGCGCCCGGAATCGGCGCGTGCACTCACGGCCTTCGTGAGCCACCGTTTGCTGGCCACAAACACCGCGCAGATCAGCGCAAAGGCCGACGCCAACACGGCCGCAGCCTGAAACACGGCCGACATCGTCGTAAGCCCCGCCCGAAGATCCCTCACCAGCCACGTCACCATTGCGACCGTACCGAGCAGGGCGATCACACCGAGGTACGCGGGGTTGCCTGGTATCGTTCCGGGCAAGCCGCGCGAGAGGACCTTCAGGCTCACCAGTTGATTGATCCCGGCGCCAAAGGTCAGCAGCGTATCGGGCACAGGTCCGGCGGGCTCGGGTGGCGCGTTGGCATCGGCAATGCCTCCCAGGGCGTCGAGCACGGCGGCCGCTCCCTGCGAATGCGCGACCACCACCGTGTGGTCGCATTGGCCGATCAGCCGCTCGAGTGTTTTCAGAATGCGTGTGCGGATCAAGGCGGCCCTGAGTGGACTCTCGACAAACGCCAGGCTGTCACCCATCGTGCCGGTCAGCACCGACTGCGCAGAGAGGATCACCGAGCGCAGCTGCGGAATGGGAAGGAGTCCGAGGACCATGGTCAACATCAGAACGAGGATGACAAGCGGTACAAGCGCCAGGGCGAGCAGCAACTGGAGCACGGCGCCGCTGCGCGCCAGAAATGTTCGACGCCGGTTCGCCGTGTCAAACGTTTGCCAGTAGCGTTGTGCGATGTGAATCGCGAGTGCCCAGGGCACCGCTCTAATGCTCCACGACACCAACTCCCGATAGGTGGGTGGTGGGAACGTGTCGGCCCAGCAGGCTTCGGCGAGCAGCCATTCTTCGTCACCGGGGTGAAAACGAACGATGGCTTCCGCCGGCTCGCTCCCGTCAGCCTCGCCGGGCTCCGCGCGCTCGACCCTCGGCTCGACGACGCGGCCAGTGGCGCGCGCAATGACCCGCAGCAGTTGATCGCCCCACTGGACGAGCGTGGCCCCGGGAGACTGCGTCCCAATACCGTGGATGAAGAGGACGCCCAGTCGAAAACGCTTTGCCATGGTACGTGCTGCCGCCCGATGGATCCGGCTGCCTAAAAAGGGTTCTCGTCTGCACTCGGCCCGTACACCGACGGGACCGGCACATCGAGTAGCCGCAGATACACCGTGAGCTGGCCGCGATGGTGGTAGATGTGGTTCATCAGGACGGCGCGCACCAGCGCCGCTTTCGGCATCTTCATCTGGGTCTTGCCGCCGCCCGTGGCGGTCCACATGTCGCCAAGCTGTGCATCGCTGAGCCTGGCCAGGTTCGCTTTGGTCGCAGACGTGCCCTGGTCGTGCGCAGCCAGAATTTCGTCGGTGGAAGACGGCAACGGCGCGGGATCGCCGGAGAACTCGAACGTATCGGTCAGGGGCCAGGTGGAAATGAACCCCGGCGCGGCGGCGATGTGCATCGCGAGTCGTCCGAGCGACATCGACTTCGCATGCGGCGCCCAGGTCAGTTTGTCGGTCGGCACGCGCTCGAGCACGCGACGGGTGGTGGCCGCTTTCCTCTCACATTCCTGAATCAGCTCGGCAATCGACATGGCGGTTTGTCTCTGCTGGCGATTATGGATCAGCGTCTGCCCAGTGCGCGTGTGATTGTGGCGTCGGCGTCCTGGTGCAGCGTCGGTGGAGCGCCGTAGTGGGCGCCGGCGAGCCGCCCGCGGGTGTCGTACACAAGCAGCGTCGGCACGACGCTGACATCGCCGAAGGCGGCGAGCATGGCCGGTGATCGGATCGCCCAGCGCAAAGGGACGTTTAAGTCCGAGGCCAGGCGCCTGACAAGCGCCTCGTCCGACTCGACAGCCAACGCGAGCACCACGACATTGTCGCCATGGCTCTTCTGGAGTTCGCCGAGCCAGGCGAGTGTGATGCGGCACGGCGGACACCAGGTGGCCCAGAACTCCACGACCACCACTTTGCCCGCAAGGTCGCGCGGCCGGACCAGCCGGCCGTTGAGATCGGTGAAGTTCAGTGCTGGCATGGCGGCGGCCTCACCGGTATCAGCCGGCGCCGCCATCGCCGAGGCGGCCGACGTTCTTCCAGCGATGAGCAGGTCGATCACGCGCGTCAGGTCGGCCCGGAAGCGTTCGTGACTCTCGGCCTTGCGCAGAGGGGCGTACCGGCCCGGTTCTGCGCCTTCGCCCTGGGCGGTCAAACCGAAGTCCTGTATGTCTTGACCACGCTTTGTGCCAGCAGACCTGCTGGGTCAGAGAGGTTTCAAGTGAACGGCCAGCGCACGAGCGTCACAGTGACGCGAGGCGTGCGCGGCGTCGTGGGCGCGGGTGCCGATTCGAGGGCTGCGAAGTACTTTGGCAGCACGTCGTCGGCCACGGCGAGCGCGATGCCGACGGATGCCGCCGTGGCGTCGGGGCGTCGGGGCGTCGGGGCGATCGATACTCGATGCCGGCGTCGTACATCACGTTCACTTGAAACGCCGACGCCTGGGCCAGTGCGCGCGCCGCTGCGGGAAATATCCGATCACAGCCTGGTGCCGCCGGTGTTTCCCTGGACGCACCGAGGACGCCGCCCATCCTCACCCACTCCGCTTCGAAGCCCGGCACGTCACGCCGAGCCTCTGCAGGACGATCGGCCACGTACTGCGCCGCGACCAGGTTCGCGCGTGCAGCCGCCAGTTCGTCACACAATTAACGCCCGCCGCGATAGAAGCGCATGCCGCCACTGGTGGTGCCCACCAGCAGATCCGGAATGCCATCGCCATCAACGTCGGCGAACGCCGGCGCCGAGATTGGCGGCAACGGCATCGGCAGCGGCTCGGTCATCACGAACTTCGGCGAGGTGCGCGTGCCAGCGTTGCGCGCCACCATCAGCGGACCTCGGTCCTCGTGTCCAATCACCAGGTCGAGTAACCCGTCGCCATCCACATCCACAAGCGTCGGCGTACTGCGACGGCCCACCTTGATGCCGTCCAGGCTGTCGCTCACCAGCGTGAACTTCGGCACTCGCCGCGTTCCCGCGTTCCGGTAGAACAACAACATGCCGTTGGCCTGCCCGGCGATGAGGTCCAGGTCGCCATCGTTATCAACGTCGCCAAGGGCCGGCGCGAGATGGCTGGCGCGCGGCGGCTTGATCGCACCGGACGGGTCTGGCACCCATTTCGGCGCTTGCGGCGATCCCTCGTTTCGCACGAACACCAGGTCCTGGTTCCACGTGCCGACGATCACATCGATATCACCGTCGCTGTCGAGATCGCCCGGCGCAGGCGTGAGATTGTAGGCGTCGATCAGCCGCACCGGCTCCATGGCCCGAAAACGAGGCGCGGTGCGTGTACCGTCGTTCCGGTAGACCTGCAGCGACGGGTACGACCCGGTCTGCGCATCAATTTTGCTGCCGACGAGCAGATCGAGATCGCCGTCGGCATCGATGTCCGCAAACGCCGGGGCGGCATCAGAGCCATGGTCAATGCCGTCCAGAAAACGCTTCGTGCGCAGCGTGAATGCGTCGGCTGCGGTTCGTTCCCAAAAAAAGAAATTGTCCTCACCGGTGCGAATCGGATTAAACGCCCCACCGATGACACCAATGAGGAAGTCGAGGTCGCCGTCGTGGTCGATGTCCACCGGCGCCGGAGCGTTGTAGCCGCTGGTACGGCTGCCGTCGGCAAACGGCAGAGTCACGGGCGGAGACTGAAACGATGGGTTCGAACAGGTACTGCCAACGTTTTCGATCAAGAGAATCGCCGGCTCGAAGAAGTCGCCCCAGAACAGGTCCTGATCCCCGTCGTTGTCAAAGTCGTGCGACGCGATCGCGTTGGCGCCATGGCGGGCGGTGGGCATGCCGATGCCGCCGATGATCTCGATACCTTCATAGCGCTCGGCGATGAGCGCGAATTGGGCCGCGCCTGGCGCCGTGGCTTCGTAGCGGTCCACCACGCCCTCGACGCGGCCCACCAGCATGTCGAGGCGGCCGTCGCAATCAATGTCGGCGAGTGCCGGAATGTTCTGGCGATCCATGAACATCGGTGCACCGGTACCATCACGCAACTCCCCCACCAACGTGAACGCCGGCATCGTCTTTGTGCCGGTGTTGCGGTAGTGACGAATGTGGCTGACCGGCGACTCGGTCAGCAAATCGATCGCGCCGTCGGCGTCGAGGTCGATGAAGCGATACCACTCGCCGATCTCGATGTTCTGGTAGCGGTCCGTCCGCCACTCATGGCGCGGCGCCCTGGCCGTCCCCGTATTCTCGAAGAACCACAGCGAGTTCGAGTACTCCTGCAGGAAGAGATCCGCGTCGCCGTCGGCGTCAATATCGACAAACTGCGGCCGCGGCACATCCAGGCCGCCGAGGAACGGCAACGCATACGGGGATCCATCGGGGCGCGTCACGACAAATGGAGTGACCGCGCGCTCGAACCCCACACCCGCAATGGACGGCATCGCGGGCGCAGACTGCGACCAGACTCCGTCCGGCATCAAGACCGCCGCGACGACCACGGCCATCGCCATCACGCCGCGGCGCCCCAGCATCCGGCCTACCGTCCCATGCCCGTCAGATTCTTGCCGAGCGGAAGGGTCTTTGTGACCTTTCGGGTGGCGACATCCATCACGACCAACGCTGCCGTGCCATCAGCTCCCGGCATGTCGTGGCCGGCATGCGCAGGGTCTGCCATGTGATCCATCTTGTTGTTGTTGGTCACAAACGCAGTGCGCCCATCTGCGGAAAACATCACCTGATGCGGCTGCATGAACGCCGGATCGGTCACCCGCGCCACCACTGCCCACGTACTGGTGTCGACGATGGCGATCTCGTTGGCCATCTTGACCGGTACCCAGACGAACCGGCCGTCAGGAGTGAAGACGGGGTCGAAGACCATCTTGCCAAGAGGCACCGAGGCTTTGAGCACCGGTGCTGCGGGCGCCGCCAGGTCGAACACGAGCAACTGCCCTGAGACTTCTGTGGACCCGACCAGCGTCCGCCGATCCGGCGACACGGCAAACTGGACGAAGCCGTGTGTCGGCCCGGCCACTTCGACAATTCCCACCTTCTCGTCCGCCAGCGCGATCGCGGCGAGCTGATTCACACCCAGGCTGGCCGTGTACGCATACCCGCCTGCGACCGCCACAGGATGCGGCCGCGGAAAGAGGATGTCGATCTCGGAACCCTTCATCGTGGCGCGGTCGATCACCGCCACGCGTTTGGGCGGATTCACCGCACTCATCGATCGGCTCACCACCAGTTGATTGGCGCCGGCCAGCGACAACATGCCGGGCGTCTCCATCTCGAAGTGCGCCACCGGCGTGCCCGCGCGGTTGAACTTCACCACACGGTTGGCGCCGATGAGCGACACGTACCAGTGCGCGCCGTCCGGCTCCACCACGATGTAGTGCGGTTTGGCTGTTGCCGTATACCCGAGCGACTGCAGGTCGATCATGCGCACGACCCTGGCCGCCACCGTATCCACAATGGCAATCTTCGCGTCGTCCTGCACGCACACATACAAGGGCGAGGACGCCTGCGGAGCGCCGGTGAGCGGGCCGGCGAGTGTGCCGACGCCGATGGCTGCGGAGACGAGCCGAGTGAGGAACGACATCGTCAGCGACGAACCGGCCGGTCGGTCGGCCGGATAAGGAACAGACCCTGCTCGATGCTGTTCACGATGATGACCCCGCTCTTGAAGAACGGGAAGACGCTCCACGCGCCGTTAAAACCCGCACCGTTGTCCGAGTAGGGCGCGGTGTCGAAGTACGCCACTTCCCTGGGATTTTCTCGATCCTTGATATTGAGGATGCGCAGGCCCGATCGGTAGTTTGCCTGGTACATGTAGTCGCCCAGGATGTAGAGGTTGTGATCCGATGCGGCCTCCACGCCAAGGTGCTCCTTCGCGAGCTTCGGATTCTCCAGATCAGTCAGGTTCCAGACCAACGTCCGGGTCTTCGTCACCAGTCCGCTGGTTTCGTCGCCTTCGTCATTGAGGTAGTAGTAGGTGTGATCGTCGGTCAACCAGCCCTGGTGGGCATACGCCACGTTGGGATACCCGGCGCGCGACAGCGCCTTGGGATTCGCCTTGTCGGTCACATCCGCGATCGAGATGGTGTTCTCGTTCGACCCGATGCAGATCTCGTGACCCTTGAAGCGCTTGTCCGGTCCCTTGTAGGTCACGCACTGCGCGTCGTGGGAATAGCCGGTGCCGGCGCGGCCGGTCTGGTTATCCGCAAAACATCCGGCGAACTTCGGCAGCTTGGGCTCTCGGATGTCGATCATGTGGAGGCCGCCACCGCAGGTGGTGCCGCCGGCACTTGAACCCACCGAGTACGCGTAGCCACTGTCTTCGTTGATGACAATGTTGTGCGCGCTGGCGATCTCTTTGTAGAGATAGTCGTACTCGACCTTGACCGGCTGGCCGTTGGCCTGCGGCTTGAGGGTGCGCAACCGCGTGAGGTCGAACACCTGCATGCCATGCGGCCCGGCGCCGTCAGACACGATGTACGCGTGGTCCTTGTAGATCTTGATGTCGCGCCAGGCAGCCGGACGCGCGCCGTCGGTCAGCGGCAGATCGGCCACGGGAATCGGCCGCGTGGCGTTGCTCATGTCCACGAACGTGGAGCCATCGCGTCGGCCCACGAGCGCCCATTCCTTGCCGGTGCGAGGATCGGTCCAGCCCCAGATGTCGTTCATCTGAATGTAGTGGCCGTCGTGCGTGAGCTTGGAGGGCGGCAGGAACGCCGTCAGTTCCGTGCTGGCGCAATCGAATACTTCAACTTTGCCTTGACTGTTGCAGCGGCGTTCCTCGCCGACCAGTGTTGGCAGCTCGTCGAGGGCGGGCGTCACCATCGGCTGTGAAGTCCACGCCCCGGCGGCGTCGCGCTCATAGATGATCACGGCACCGCCGCCGTATCCCACGCCTGTGGCGCCGATGGCGGCCACGCTACCCCGCAGCGACACCGACTGGCCGGCGTTGGCGTTGGGCGCCATGTTGGCGGGCGTCAGCACGCTGGGGCCTGCGATCGTGTTTGTCGCGGCATCTCGGGTAAACACGGCCACCGCGCCGGTGCCTCCGGCGCGCGGCGCCGTGACCCAGACCTGCGTGTCGTCGGCGGCCACGGCAGCAGCGAACCCGTTGGCGCGGCTGCCAACCGGCTGCGTCAGACGTGCCAGCTCAAGCCACGCGAAGTTGCCGCCGGCCGGCGGCGCCTGGCCGGCAGCACCTGCGCCACCGCCCCGAGCGGCCTGCTGCACTTTCGTCCAGACATACGCGGCGCCGTATCCACCGGCATCGCCAGGCGCCGTCACCACCGCCTGCTGACCGTTGAGATTGATGCTGGAACCGAACATGTCTGCCGGGCCCGCGCCCTGAGGCGTGAAGCTTCGCGCGCGCGTCCATACGCCGGCGGCGTCGAGTTCGAACTCGTGCACCAGGCCGGCGCGGTTGTTCTGCCCGACTGCGCCGATGAGGGCCGACGACCCCGACATGGCAATCGCCGCACCAAATCCGTCGCCGGCCGGCTGATCCAGCGCGGTCAGCGTTGAGGCAAACGCGTACCGGCCATCGGCGGCGCGTTTGAACGCATACACTTTGCCCGCCGGAAGGGGCGTGGCCGCGGCTCCTGGCGCACCGGGCCCGCCGCCACGGCGCCCGGCCAGCATCACTTGTTGTCCGACAAACAGCCAGTCGCCCGAAGCGCCAACAGCCGCAAACTGCACGCCTTCGCCACCGGTGACGGCGGCGTTCTCAATCTGGCCTGCGTGTGTCCACGTCCCGCCACGCTTCTCGAACACATGGACGGCCGTCGGCCCGGCGCCGACAAACAACCGCGACCCGTCGAGCGCCAACGACGATCCAAATCTGTCGCCTACGGCCGCGTCGGGCTTGCGAAGGACCGCGGCCTCCTGCCATGCCGCACCAGCCTTCCGGTACACGTAGACCATGCCCGGCCGGAACTGATTCGCGGCCTCGCCCACGAACACCTCGCCGTCGCCGACGATCACGGCTCCGCCGAAACCCATGGCCGCGTCGCCCGCTTCACGGGCGCCTGTTTCCGCGCGCATGCCGAACGCGACGAACGCAAACACGGCCCCACACAAGACAACTCGCTGCACACTGCGCATAGGAACTCCTGATTGGTGAGAACGGGCGAATCGTAACACGGCCGTTCAGCGAACGCCCATTCGCTGAAGGCGTCTGAGGTTGTCAAGCGCCGGGCCGTGGTTCGGATCGAGCTCCAGCGCGTGCCTGATCTGCGCCATCGCCTCTGGATATCGGCCGATGGAAGCCAGCGCCCCGCCAAGATTGCTGTGCATGCCCGCCGACCCGGGGTTGAGCGCGACCGCGCGTTCGAAGTGTGGAATGGCCTCTTTCGTGCGGCCTTTCGCCAGCAGCATCGCCGCAAGATTCACGTGGGCATCCCCGTAGTCGGGATTCACCGCGATCGATCGCTTGAAGGCCGCCTCGGCTTCAACCGATCGGTCCAACTGGCTCAGCGCCGTCCCAAGGTTGAAAAACATCACCTCATCCCCGGGCGCGCGAGCGGCAGCCCGGCGGAAGTGCTCAACGGCCGCAGCAGGCTGACCTTGCGCCATCATCGCGGCGCCCAGGTAGTTCCGCGTGCCCGCGGTCCGATCGCCCAGCCGGATCGCCGCCTCCAGCCGCGCCACGCCCTCGGCGGGCCGGCCCACCTCGACGTAGGCGCCGCCCAGGAACCCCAGGTATTCAACGTTCGCAGGTTCGTCACGCACCCGGATCTCGCCGAGCGCGACATTGGCCAACTTGTCCCGTCGATCAAACTCCTGCACCAGTCGCAGCGCGTCGGCAGACGACTGCGTCAGCAACTGGAGTCCAAGCTCAGCCATTTCGTCTGTCGCCTTGGGTCCGGCCTGTACCCGCCTGGGCGGCGTGTTCGGGTTGTGCCTGTTCGCATTGGAATTGTCGAACGTGTACCTCATCGTCACCTTCGTGCCGCGCGGCAGCGAAATGGGTGAGACAAAGCGGTAGTCCTGCTGCCAGTGAAAGTCCCAATGTTCGATGTGCAGCAGCGATTTCACCGAGCCATCGGGCAAGGTCGCGAACGCGCGCATCTGCCTGCCGAGAAAGTGAGCGTGAGGGTAGACGCTCAGCAGGTCAACGGCGACCGGTAATTCATAGGTGTCGGTCACGAGATAGTCGTTCTGGCCCGCGGGAATATCAATCGACTTTGATCCCAACCTCACGGTGACTGGCCGCTGCACGGGCGGCGTCCTGGTCAGGAACAATCCGACGGTTGGCTGCAACGAGGAGCCCTTGTCCGACTTGATGACGTGCAGTTCGACGATGATGTCCGCGCCGCGTTCGAGCCGCCACGGCATTGTGGCGGGTGACACGATCGGCCCCCGGCCTGGTGCCCAGCCAATGAACTGCCCGTCGGGGTCGAGCACACTGAGCGCCATGCCGTCGAATCCCGGTTGGCCGTCGGCGCCGTCCCGCCGCCGTGACGCCGAGGTGCGGTCTACACGAATCACGGCGTGGTGCACGGGCGCACCGTTCGTCTTGAACTCCACCGCGCGTACGAACGCGCCTTCCGTGAGCGGCGTCCGAAACACCAGATTGCGATACACGTCATCGGCCCCCGCGCGAATGTTGTAGGGCCGCTCGGTGGTCAGAATCACATCGGGCGTTCCAAGTTCCCATCCGTCAGGAAAGGAGGGCGTGGCAGGCCGCTCGGTCGCGTTCCCCTCATGCGACCCACCCTGGACCCATCGCTGGATCGCGTCAACCTGATCTGCGCGCAACCGGCGATCGCCGACGATGGGATACTGCCCCGGCGCCGGCAGCCATGGCGGCATCTGTCCCGCGCGGGTGACGCTCGCGATCACATCCGCGTGCTCGACGACCTCCGCGTAAGTCAGCAGTGAAAACGGCGCCACGCCGCCAGGACGATGGCAGGACGCGCAACTCGCGAACACGATCGGCGCAATGTCTTTGTTGAACGTCACTGCCTGGGGCGCAGGCGTGGCTTTGCTGCAAGCGCCGGCGAGCGCCGCCAGGGCAGCAACGGCGAGGGCGGTGCAAGACGAACTCATCAGCGGTCTTGAATTATAGTCTCCGTATGCGCCAACGAGTGGTTCTGGTCCTACTGCTTGCGGCGGGGGTTGGCGCGTTGCGTGCCCAGAATCCCCGCCCGGCCCAGCCGTGGCCTACGTACGCGGCCGACAACGGCGCCACGCACTATTCGCCGCTGGCGGATATCAGCCCGGCAAACGTGGCGACGTTATCGATCGCATGGGAATGGGCGACGGGCGAACAGCCCATGCAGGAGTTCGGCGCGCAGCCGGGCAACTTTCAGAACACGCCGCTGATGATCGACAACGTGCTCTACGTGAGCACGCCCTACAACCGTGTGGCGGCCCTCGATGCCGAGACAGGGAAGGAGATCTGGTCCTACGACCCGAAAGCGTACGAAGATGGCCAGCCGCCCAACGGTACAGGGTTCGTCCATCGCGGCGTGGCCGCCTGGCGCGACGGCGCGCAGACGCGCATCTTCCTCAACAGCCGCTGGCGGTTGATCGCGCTCGACGCAAAGACCGGTGAGCCGATCACGGCCTTCGGCATCAATGGAGTGGTTGATCTCACGCAGGGGCTGCGCCGCGAGGTCAATCGCACGCACTACACGAACACCTCGCCGCCTGTGGTGTACAAGAATCTCGTCATCCTGGGGAACGGCGTAGGCGACCGTCTGACGTACAAGGGCGATCCACCCGGTGATGTGCGCGCGTTCGACGTCCGCACGGGTACGCAAGTGTGGCGCTTCAACACCGTGCCGGGCGCCGGGGAATTTGGCAACGACACGTGGGGCCGGGAGTCCTGGAAAACCACAGGCCACACAAACGTGTGGGCCCCGATGTCGCTCGACGAGACACGCGGTCTGCTCTATCTCCCCGTCAGCACGCCGAGCAACGACTTCTATGGCGGGGATCGGCCCGGCGCCAACCTCTATGGCGAATCGATCGTGTGCCTTGATGCCTCCACAGGCCGGCGGAAATGGCACTTCCAGATCGTCCATCACGGCCTGTGGGACTACGACCCGGCCTCAGCCCCTGCGCTCGTGACGATGACCGTCAATGGGCGCCGCGTGGACGCGGTGGTGCAGCTCACCAAGCAGGGCTTTGCGTTCGTGTTCGATCGGGTGACTGGACGGCCGATTTGGCCGATTGAGGAACGGCCCGTGCCGCCGAGCGATGTGCAAGGCGAAGCCGCCTGGCCGACACAGCCGTTTCCGACGAGGCCGGCAGCCTTCTCGACGCAGGGCCTGTCACTCGGCGATGCGTTTGATGTGACGCCGGAGTTGAAGGCGCAGGCTCAAGCCGAGATGAAGAAGTACCGGATGGGCCCGCTCTATACGCCACCGTCGGTCGGCGGTGCCTTTATGAACCCGGGGGTGATTGGCGGCGCGAACTGGGGAGGGTCGGCCTTCGACGCGGAAACGGGGCGCCTGTACGTGAAGACCAGCAATCAGCCTGCGCTGGCGCGCATTCGACCGTCGGATCGCACCACCGCAAATCCGCGCGCGTCCGAGGTGGATGCCGACTTCATCGGCGCCATCGGCGGCGCGACCTTTACACCCACGCCGCCATCTGGGTATACAGGCAACGGCCGGATGGGTGCACTGCCGCTCGTCAAGCCGCCCTACGGCGAACTGGTGGCCATTGACCTTGGGCTCGGCAACATCGTGTGGCGCGTGCCGTTTGGCGACAACGCGTCGGTGCGGGCGCATCCTCTGTTGAACAACGTGACACTGCCCGAGCGACTGGGCGCTGCGGGCGCGCCCGGTGTGATTGTCACGAAGTCTGGCCTGGTGATTGGTGGCGGCGGCGACAGTGCGTTGAATATCTTCGACAAGGCCACCGGCAAAGAGATCGCACGATTCCCGTTGCCGCGGCGCTCGAGCGGCACGCCGATGACCTACCGCGCGCGTTCGGGCCGGCAATTCATCGTCATGGCCACAGGCGGCGGCGCGAATACGTCGCTCGTTGCGTGGACGTCGGCCCAGAGCGCAATCATGCGGTAGAGTACTACTGGGCCGCGATCACGAGTGTTCAAAAGGGAACTGCTTATTGTCGCTTTCGGCCCCAATGTCTGCATACGGAGAGAGGAATAGCCCAAATGACGAACAAATACCGACTTCGAGTCGCAGGTGCTGGACTTTTCGCGCTACTGCTCGCCCCCGCCGCCGCCTTGGCGCAGGTATCCCCGAGCCTTGGGACTGCCGGCACCTACTCTGTGCTGGCCGGGTCCACAGTGACCAACACCGGTTCCACCACCATCAACGGCGACGTGGGCATTAGCCCGGGCATCGGCCCCACGCCGCACTTCTCTGGCTTTGACACGGTGGCGCTGGGTGGCACCATGCAGGACGCCACCACCGCTGCCGCGAACGCGCAGGGTGACAAGAACACGGCATTCGCCGCGTTGGACCAGGGCTGCACAATCACTTATATCGGAGCCTTCAAGGAGCTGGCCGGCACTACTCTCGTGCCGGGCGTCTATTGCGCGACGCAGTTTCGCCTGAGCTCAGGCACCCTCACGCTCAGCGGCGGCGCTTCCGACGTGTGGGTCTTCAAGTCGTCAAGCGATCTGATCATTACGGGCGGCGCTGCCGCCGGAGTCACCAGTCCCTCCTGCAACGTCTGGTGGCGCGTCGTGAGTTCGGCGACGTTTGATGCGGGCAGCTCGTTGGTCGGAAATATTCTTGCCGACACGAGCATCACCCTGGCGTCGGGCGCCAGCCTGAGCGGGCGGGCGCTGGCACGCACCGCTGAGGTCACGCTGAGCAGCAACACGATCTCCGCCTGCGCGATTCCGGTTCCAACGCTCCCGCAATGGGGGTTCGTCATGATGGCGCTTTTGCTGACCGGCGTGGGCGTGGCCGCGGTCCGACACCGCCGTAGCCTGGCATAAGACGCCGCGCCGGCGTGTCACCAGCGGCGTGTTGCGGAACGACGGCGATCGCGCGCGAGTGGCTGGCGATCATGTGGGCGATAGCGAAGGCTCGAGCCCCGTCCTGTCGGCCTTGCTGCCGATGCAACGTTTTGATGACGTGCACATTGTGCCCGCCCCCGATGCCGCGCACAACGTAAGATGTCGATACGCCGCGACGCTACCCAGAGCCTCGCTTCGCATCAGGAGCCTGCATGAGTCCAGCCCCTGCGGTTGGCGGGAAGGTCTATGTTGTCGACACCAGCGTTCTCGTTTCCGCGCCCGAGGCCCTTCATCACCTGACGGAAGGCAATACCGTCATCATCCCGTTCCCGGTACTGCAGGAACTCGATCGGCGCCGCGTTGATACCAACGGCGTTGGATACTCGGCTCGAAAGACGATTCGTTTCCTCGACCAGTTGCAATCACAGGCCTCGCCTGAGGCGCTGCGTGACGGTATCGAGCTGGGCGGGGGACTGATTCGGTTTCACGGGGGCGAGATCGACGACTCGCGCGCCTGGCCGGGATTTTCGCCCAGCTACGCCGACGATGCCATCATCCTGATGGCGAGCGCGTATCAGGATACCCATCACGATGTGCCCGTCGTGCTGATCACGCGGGATGCGGCCATGCGCTGCAAGGCGCGTGCACGTGGTGTGGTGGCGGAAGACTATTACAGCGACCGGCCGGTCGCCTCACCCGACAAGTTCTATTCCGGCCGCATCAGAATCGATCTGCCGCCTGAGAAAGCGTCACTGTTGTCGTCCCTTCACGTCGAGCAGCGGCTCCCCGTGTCGGAGTTGAAGGAGTTCGTCGATACGTCCGCGCTGTTCGCGAATCAGAGCTGCGAACTGCGGGTGGAGGGCAGCGGCAAGTCGGCCTGGGGCATCTACAAGGCCCATGACGGGGTGGCCTACCTCCGCCGGGTGCAGTTCCGGCAGACCGGCAAGTTCGGCCCGATCAATCCGGAACAGGCCTGTGCGCGCGACCACATCCTTGATGAGGACACGCTGGTCACCAGTCTCGTGGGACTGGCTGGAACGGGCAAGACGCTCATGGCCCTGTTGTGCGCGTATGAGCTCTACCGGACCGGCCGCGTGTCGAAAATCGAAGTCTACCGCCTCAATGCTGAAGCGGGCCGCGATCTGGGCTTCCTGCCTGGCGGCGTCGGCGACAAGATGGCGCCCTGGGCCAAACCGATCATCGACAATCTCGATTTCATCATGAAGCGAATGGCGGGCGGGGCGCGATTCACCAACCAGCCTGCCGACCACCAGTCCGACCGACGAGAGGGAGGAGCCTTGGCGTCGGTCGAAGATCTTCTCGCCAGGAATGTCCTGGAGATTTCTCCGATCAACTACCTGCGCGGCCGTTCGATTCACGATACGGTCGTCATCGTCGATGATGGCCAGAACCTGACGCAGGCGGACATGAAACTGGTGCTCACGCGTGCGGGCGAAGGCACACGCGTCATCCTGACGGGCGATCCCGATCAGATCGACCGAACGGAGGTCGACGCGCTCTCCAACGGGCTCGTGCAGGTGGTGGAGCGTTTCAAGGGAGAGCCCAGCTTCGCTCACCTGACAATGACTGAAGTTGTACGGTCGCGTATCGCAGAATTCGCCGCCAAACTGCTGTAGCGGACGCAGTTACCGGCCGCGCACCCGGAAGGAATTCACATTGCCGCCACCCAGAACGGCGTCGATCGAGTAGACGATCCGGCCCGACGCGTCGAGCACGGTCACGGCGAACGTGTCGTTGCCCGCACCCGGCTCGCCTCGGTCGGTGGCTCGAGCCTCGAACGTGTACCCGGCAACGTTGTTCCAGCGCCCGCGTCCACGCATCACCACGGTATCCACGATCGGTCTCGCCCACCAACCCGGCACCCATGTCGGGCTGTCGAGGAAAATGACCGTGCTGATTTGAGTCGCGTCGAACGAACCCTTCGACTTGAGTCTGCCCCACCTGTCCGTGGTCCTGAGAATCATCAGCCCGTTCGTTCTGGAAGGACCGGTGACGTCGAACGAGAAGAGCAGCCGCGAGCCGGGGTCTCCCACCACTGGTAACCAGCCGTAGCCAGCCATGTGACCAGGTGGTGAGACGACCGAGTAGGTGACGGTCGATGTGCTGATCAGACCTTTCACATCCGTGGCCGTCACCGAGAACGTCACCGGTCCCGGAGCGCTCGTGTCAATGGCCGATCCGGCCGCAACGGTCCCCACACAACTCGCCACGCCGGAGCCAGAGTCTGTGCACGCATAGTTGGCCGCCACCACTTGACCGACGTTGTAGCTGACCGCAGCGGGGGCCACGATTGTGATCGCGGGCACGGTGGTATCGACGACCGTGACTCGGAACAACGCCGACCCTTCGTTGCCGGCGGCGTCCATTGATGTGCAGCGAACCAGGGTCTCGCCAAACGCGAACACGGAGCCAGCGGCTGGGTCGCATGACACGGCAGTCGCGCCGCTCACGATATCGGCGGCCGTCGCGCCGAAGCTCACGGCCGCACCGCCTGGACCGGTCGCTTCCACCGTGCCATCGGCCGGGACGGTGACCACGGGCGCGGTGGTATCGACAATGGTGACGGTAAAGGTTGCGCCCGAGGAATTACCTCTGGTGTCCGTGGCCGTGCACGACACGGTTGTCGTGCCGATCGCAAACGCCGCCCCCGACGCGGCATCGCACACCGGGGTGACCGCCCCATCGACCACATCCAGTGCACTTGTGCTGAAGGACACTGTCTTCCCGGCTGCTCCGGTCGCCTCGGCCGTGATCGGGGCCGGCAGAGACAAGACCGGGGCAGTCGTATCCACCACGGTCACGCTGAACACAGAGTCCGGCGACGTGTTGTTATTCGCGTCGGTCGCCGTGCACGTGACAGCGGTGGTGCCGAGCGGGAAGCCCGACCCCGACTGAGGCGTGCACGTCGCGGCAACGGCGCCGTCGCTGGCGTCAAGTGCCGTCACCACGAACGTCACTATCGTTGAGGTGCCCGTCCCCTCGACTGAGAACGACGCCGGGACGGTAACCACCGGTGGCGCCGAGTCAGGCGCCAGTGTGAAGTACCCCACCAGCATGTCGTGGTCGGTCACGCGCTCGGGCCGTGTCGCGTCATTGCGATACACCTCAGGGAAGTCCGCATTGCTTCTGGCGTAGTCGAGCGATCCGATCAGATTCTGCGTGACCAGGATGTGATCAAGGCTCTGCGCATTGCCGTCGAACATGAACGAATATCGCTGATCCGCCGCCACGTTCAGTACCAGGTTCACCAAGTTGGGATTGACCACGTCGGCGCTGGCCTGGGCCACGAAGTCCGCCGGCGTGGGGTCGCCAAGGATGGTGCCGATGACATCAACAAACCCATCGTTCAACTGGAACGCATTGAAGTCCCCCACCAGAATGATCCGTTCCGCGGGATCGGCTGCCTGTCTCGACTGCACGTAGGCGGCCAGGAACTCGGCCTGCAGCCGCCGCTTCGTGCGGACACGATCACCATCGGTCGGGTGGTCGATACCACTGAGCGACCGCAGGTGATTGACGATGACAGTGACTGGATAGGCTGGAAAGCCAGGCACGTTCATCTGCGCCCTCAATACGAGCGACGGGCGATCGTTGAGCACTGCCGGCGTGCTGGCACCAGGAGGCAGATAGGTTGTGTCCTTGCCGATCTGGGTGACATCAACAATCTGGACGAAGGCCGTATTCACGAGGAAGCCGACATCGATGCCGCCGATGTCATTGCCTTCCATCAGCTGCGCCGCGTAGAACACGTTCAACTGCCCGGCCGCCAGTGCATCGCTGTTGACCCGATCTGCCAGGGTCTGGAGGATCGACAGGTTCTCTACTTCCTCCACGCCGACGACATCGGGCGTTCGCATCACGTTCCGAATCGCGAGCGACGCCTTCGCCAGCCGGCGCTCAACAGCGGCGGGGGTCAGCACGACATCACTGGTGCTGCCGTCGTTGACGGTGTCATAGAAGCGTTCCATGTTGAACGTCGCCACCGTGAACTCATCGCTCTCGCGAGATCTGACGGCGTTTGCGCTGATGTTGCCGGCGACCGTCGGAACCGCGGTCGGCTCAACCAACAGCGTGGACGCCCGGAAGCGGAAGTCGAACACCCCAAACAGACCACTGACCGTCGCAAACGTCGTGACGTCGATCGGGCTTCCCCCGAGGGTCGTCGTCTCTACGCGGATGCGCTCTGGATTGGCGTCGAATCGGGGGATTGTCCCTGGTGACGTGGCTTCCGGAGGCGCCGGGTCGCCAATTTCGAGTCCGGTCTCACGAAACGGCCGCGCCACGCCTGGCAGAACGCCGTAGAACACGCCGCTGGACGTCGACGACGCGCTCGACTCGGTGATGAAGCCCGCAGTGGGTGACACGACGGTGAGCGTGGCAATGAAGACCCGCATCCCTTCGAACGCTTCGAATGGTTCGAGGCCGACCTGCATACTGGCCGCGGTCAGTGAAACCGCCGACGGCAACGCATTACTGGTTGACTGGAGTGTCACAGACGGGGCCACCAGTTCGGTGATCGGAGGGCTCCCGGCATCCGCGGACGGCACGAACTCCACCACCGTGCCCGACACCACCACAAGGTTGCCCACCGCGGCCGACACCGGCGGCGCCGAACTGGTGAAGACGAAAATGCCTTCCGACGTCAGGGAGTCCACATCGACGTCCGTGTCCGGTGTCTGGATATAGAAGCCGTTGGATTTGCGCGCCGTCACCACCCCGCGGGTGGTCACGGACGCACCCACAAAGGGCGAGGCCGATCCTGCCCCCTGAATCGTGTGTATGGCGGTCGTCAGAATATCGTTGTCAGCCACCGTCACGGACACCGACGACACCGGCGTCAGCGCATCGCTGTAGGCTGGGTCAGCGCTGACAACAATTGAGTGCGTCACTGTCGTGAGCGTGGTTCCGTCCGTGACCGCATCATCGATGGCCCGGACGTACACGATGCCTGGAGTCGTCGTGGTCAATGTGACGATGACCGTCTGGAAGAAGCTCACGCCGTCGAGGCTCAGTTCAGCTTCGGCACTGCCGGTCGCCTGGATCTGAACCGCTCCAGCCGGCGCCGTGCGGAGCGCGATCGTGTAAGAATCCGTGCCGCCACCTTCTGCCACATCGGTCGATCCGCCGCCCTGGACGATGACAACACCGGGGAGCACCGATCCCGGTCGAAGGCCGCTCAAATCCTGCGTCGGATTCGCGTCGCCAGTCGTCGTCGAGGCGTTCGGAGCACCGTCGTAGCGCACCCAGTTCGCCGCGACGTCGTTGCCGGCTGCGGTGCTGCCGATGTAGTAGGCGTTATCGGCCAGGCTGAGTAAATCGATCGCCGCGAATCCGGAGGGCGCGCCACCGCCGCCTTCCCACGACACGTAGTCCAGGTAGACGTTGTCCGTGCCGGCGCTTGTCCCGTTCGGACCCGGCAGATAGAGGTACAACGCATCGCCGCCGGTGGAAAGTCCCAGATTCAGCGAACCGCCAAGGCCGTCGATACTGCCCGTCACTCCCGTGCCTGGCGCCAGAACCATCCGCCAGTCGATCACCGCTGGATTGACGACGGTATCGGTGACCACACCGGCGGCGAGCGTGTAGACCGCGATGACCGTGCCCGCCGGCACGTTGCTGAGATACACGTCGTTACCAAACACCAGAACCGACTCGTTGTTGTTCAGCGAGCCGTCCAGCTGCACTTCGTTGTCCGACACGCGCAACCCACGCAGGTCGAGGCCGTCGTTGATCACCAGCAGCTCGAAGAAGTCGTTGCCGTTGAGGTCATTGTCAGACGCGTATTCATTGATGACGATGTCGCCGGGCACCGGTGTGGACCCGGTACTCGTCTCGGGCGGCGCCACCGCTCCGAGGGCGACGCGCTCCGTCCTGAATTTCCTGAAGTTCGGCTCCGGCAATTCCTTCGCGATGACGGCATCGTTGTAATACACGACGTCGCCTGTGTCGACGATGAGTTGGAGCACTGTGGTCGCGTCGAGCACCGCCGGCACCTCGACGATGCCCTCGAAGGCCCCATCTGCCTGCAGCGGTGTCAGGCTCGCCGTTCGCAGTACTGGCGCGTTCGCAGCGCTGCCCGTCCATGTGAACAGCCGGAAGTCGTTTGGTGCCACGCCAGTGGCGACTCCGGAAGGACCGGCGACGACCACATACTGGGCCGCATCGTTTCGCTCGATGCTACGGATGCTCCGGCCACCCAGCGCGAGTTCAATCGGCGCTCCGAAGAGGCTCGACCCCACGACGCCGCCCGTCGGTGACAAGAGGGCATCGATGTTCAAGAGCGCCACAATCAGCGCCTTGGTCCGCGTGCCGGGCGTGGCCAGCGGCGCGCGAAAGGCGAGATACACCGTGGATCCGTCTGGCGCGACCGTCATCCCCTCGAGGTTGAAGCCGGATCCGTTGGCCGCCTCAGGCGAGATTCCCGATGCCGCACTTGCCGCGAGGCCGTAGTAGTCCGCGCCCAGCCCGTGAGCATTGCTCGAGTCCCACGTGATGAGATCTGCCCGCAGGTAGTCGTAGCGTCCTGCAAATGTCAATCCGGAGTCGGCTCCAGCCAAGGTGAGGTCACTCGCGAACAACCGGTACCGGTTGGGCCGAAGGTCGCCGTCGGCCGCATTGCCCTGTGAACCCGCCCAGTAGATGCGGTCGCCGATTCTGGCCGATGCTTCGATGTCAACCTCGCGGATTTGACCGCTGCCGTTGATATCGGTGAGCCCAAGCACCCCGGTGAAATCAAACGACTTCAGCGGGCCGCCCGAGAGCATCCGCGAGTACAACCGAATCGTCTGATTCTCGTCGTCGGCAACGAGCATGTGGTCTGTGTCGACGGCAACACCGGTGGAACCATCGCTCGCGCCCGTGTGATGGCGTGTGGTGGCGGGCACACTTGAGGCCGCGGACGCCGCATACGCCAAGAGTGACGAGGCCGACTGACCGCCGGCATCGGTGACCGTGATGGTGATTGAGGCGTAGCCAACGCCCGCGGGCGTGATCGACACCGTGCGCATGGCGTCCGTGCCAGTGATGGTGATGTTGCCCAGTGGCACCACGGAAGGATTCGATGTGGCAGTCGCGCTCACCGTGAGATTCGCGACAGGCGTCTCGGTATCGGCTACGACGACAGTGGTGGACGCATTCGTGGAATCGGAGAGCACCCCGGACAGCGGCGCAATCGGGTCGATTGTCGGTAAGGCATTGGCTGGCGCATCGTCGTCGGCTATCGCAATATCCTGGGAGACCGGACTGCCGAGGAGGATTCCGGCTGACGGACTGCTGATGGTCAGCGTCGCCGTTTCGGGCCCTTCCACTGAGACATCGTCAAGGACCGTGAAGCTGACGGACCCGCTCGTGGCGCCATTTAGAATCGGGATGGTCGTGCTGCTCAGGGTGTAGTCGCCGCCGTCGATGCCGGCACCTGTCACCGCCACGGAAACTGCCTGGTCGCCAGTGACCGGGGCTGACGCCGTTACGGTCACAGTGACTGCTGTGCCCGCCGCTTCACTTCCCGCATTCGCGCTGACCGACAGCGTGACGGTCGGCGTGAGTGGGGGCAGGCCAGGCGCGAGTGCGACGCCACGGAACGCGGTGTTCGAGGCCGCCGTGGCAAGCACTGTGGGCGTCGAGCTGCTGAACGCGGCGTTGTATCCACCGGAGTCCACGAGGAGAACCAGGGTGGCGCCGCTGCCGCCGCTACGCGTGGCGTAAAGGGTGGCCGTTGAGCCGGAAACGGTGCCCGTCACGCCTCGATAGTCGTCGGCATTGACGCCGACCACGCCGTTGGCCACCCACGTGCCGCCGACCAACGAGTACTTCTCGAGACCGGTTGAATCATCCGCGACATACAACGTGTCATCGCCGGCAACGGCCGGAGTGAGATCTGCCAGAAAGAACGCGTAAGGACTACCGGTGGTCGGAATGCCTGTCAGATTCGTCAGGGTCTGCCCGCTGGCCGTCGGTAGTCCTGAACCGACAGAGCCCACGCGGACCGCCGTGCCAGACCCGGTAGAGGCCAGCAACTGCCCGCCAAAAATGGAAAGCTGCCTGAGATTCGTGACGGTCGTGCTGACCGACGTCGAGGTGGTGCTGCCGATCGTGGCGTAGCGGACGCCGCTGGTGCCGCCTGCCACCCAAAAGCCGGACCCATCGGCGCTTGTCGCCGCTCGAACATTGTTGCCGCTGGCGAAGTCCGTGAGCGCAGTCGAGGTGTCAACCACATCGAACGCATCCACGCGCCCGACCACGCGCGGCACCGCAGCCGACGTGGTGCCCGTCAGTCCTGTCGTGGGCAGGGCCGCGTCGTAGCCGGTCAGGATGAGGTACAGCCCATCACCCGATCGCGACAGGAGTCCTTCCGATGTCGCCGTACCACTCGCGACCATCCGCCGCTGGGCACCGACTGTGGTTGTCGGCATCGCGATCGAACGAACAAACACTCCCGACGGTGTGTACTCGTCAAGGAAGATGGGATTACCCGTATTGACCAGGGAGCCGGTGCCTGACCCGACTCGGTAGATGACGATGTTGCCGAAGGTAAACGCCGCGAACAGGCGTTGGGGCAACAGCGCAACCAGCGCGCCCAGCACGAGCACCGGCACAATGACGCTGGAGAGACGGATGACAAGTCGGCGGTGGACGCCAGCGAACACGTTCATAGAATCCTCGTGCGCACGCTACCAGCGCCGTTTGACGGCTGCGTGTCGACGGCATGCCGTCGGCGCAACGAAAGGGGTGCGTGTCGCCGTTACAGCCGGCGTTTATAGTGGCGGGATGCCGTCACTGGTGTCTCGTCGGGACTTCCTGGCGGGAAGCCTCGGTCTCGCCTCCTCCAGCCTGACCCTCCGACTACCGGTGGGTGGCCGCGCACCCGCTCCCGCGCGCCTCGCCGTGATCAGCGACCTGCACCATGGCCTCGCCCCGGATGCACTCGAGCGCTTCGATATCTTCCTGGCAGCCGTGGCGGAGCGCGACGTCGATGCCGTGTGGCAACTCGGCGACTTCTGCTACTCCGACGATGGGTCCGCCGAATGCCTGCGGCGATGGCACGCGGTGACGAAGCCACGCTACAACGTGCTGGGCAACCATGACATGGACCGTGTTGACAAGGCGGCCGCACTCACGGCGTGGAAGATGCCGGCGCGCTACTACGCCGTCGTCCTGAGCGGCTGGCGCTTCGTTGTCCTCGACCTGAACCATTTCCGCAAGGATGGGGCGCTGCACGCGTACGCCAACGGCAACTATTTCACCGACGGCGCCTCACACAACTGGGCCGATCCCGAGCAGATCCTGTGGCTCGACAAGGAACTGCGCGGATCGCGTGAGCCGGTCATTCTCGTGTCGCACCAGCCAGTGGGCCTCGGCGCGAGATCGGGACAACTGCCGGAGGAACAGCGACAGATTCTCGATCTCGTGTCCGCGGCGGGCCGCGCCAACCCGGCGGGCCGCGTGGCCTGTTGTCTCAGCGGCCACTTGCACGTCGATCGGATCGAGTGGAACGACGGCTTGCCAAGCATCTGCGTCAACTCTGCGAGCTATTTCTGGTCGGCGGGCATGCGGAAGTACACCGCGCCGCTGTTTGCGTTCCTGGAGTTCGGGTCGGACGGCACCCTCCAGATCACCGGCCGCGACGCGGCGTTCGTCGAGCGCCCTCCGCCAGACTCGGACGGCGTCCTGGGCCGCAGCGCAAGCATCGCGAGCCGACGAATCACGCTGCCGACGACGTGAGCCGGATCGGGCGCGGGCGCGCCGGGACTTGCCGTGTTTGTTACAGGTCGGTCGCGTGGCTGACATGGCTCAAGCGGATGCTCACTGGATGAGGCTCATGGGCAATCGTCACCCTCGTTCTCTGGGATTCGGGTCCAAGGCTGTTGCGGCCCTCATTCTGGTCTCGCAGGTATCAGGCACGGGACTGCAGACCCAGCGTCCTGGGCCCCAGGGTCAGGGCGTGACCCTCCTGCCCAACGGCTGGCGGATCGCTCCGACTGGCCGAAGCATCCACGTCGGCGACTTCCCGATGTCGATGATCCTGGCAGCCGACGGCCGCCATCTGATCATCAGCAACAATGGCTGGTCCAAGCCGAGCCTGACGGTGGTGGATGTCGCGCAGCAATTTGTCAAGGCTCGTGTGCCGGTTGATCATGCCTGGTTGGGCCTCGCGTGGAATCCCGACGGTCGGCGGCTCTATTCGTCCGGCGCGGCGGAGAACACGGTGAACGAATTTTCGTTCGAGAAGGGCGAACTGAAAGGCGCGGGGCACTTCGTTCTGGGCCGGCCTGCCGTGCAGTTGCCGGCCGGCACCACCGACTTCGGCGGCACGGGGTTCATCGGCGGCCTGGCGGTCGACAAGACTGGCGGGCAACTCTATGCCGTCCACACGCTGGGACGAGCCATCAGCCGCATCGATGTCCCGACCGGGCAGGTGCGCGTCACGGTGGACCTGCCCGCCGAACCGTACACGACCGTCCTTTCGCAGGACGGCTCGACGGTGTACGTCTCCCTCTGGGGCGGCGCGAAGGTGCTGGCCCTCGACCCAGTCACACTGGCCGTCCGGGCCGAGGTCGCGGTGGGCGAGCATCCCAACGCCATGGCGCTGACGCGCGACGGCAAGCGGTTGTTCGTCGCGTGCGCCAACACAAACAAGGTCTGGGCGGTTGACCTGCCCAGCCTGACGGCGCGCGAGCAGATTTCGGTGGCGCTGTTCCCCGACGCCCCGGTCGGGACCACGCCCAATGCCCTTGCTGTCTCGCCCGATGGGCAGACCCTGGCCGTGGCCAACGCTGACAACAACACCGTAGCTCTGGTGGACATCGCCAAGCCGGGTGACAGTGAGGTAGAGGGCTTCATCCCCACCGGCTGGTATCCGACCGCGGTGCTTTTCAGCCCCGATGGCCGGCAACTCTATGTCCTGAGCGGCAAGGGACTGACTGGACAAGCGAACCCGCGAGGCCCGTCTCCGGCCAGTCCGGGGTCCGACGGCCAATACGCCGGCGCGCTGATGCAGGGCGCGGTGTCGTTCATCGACATGCCCGACGCCGAGGCCTTGAAAGCGCTGACCCAGACCTCGTATCAGGTCACACCCTACAGCGATGCGACCCGTCTGCGCCCGTCGGCGCCCTCGGGCGCGTCTCCGATCCCCAAGGTGGTGGGCGAGCTGTCGCCCATCACGCACGTGTTCTATGTGATCCGAGAGAACCGGACGTACGACCAGGTATTGGGTGACCTTCCGAAGGGCAACGGCGATCCGACGCTCACGCTGTTCGGAGATGACACCACGCCGAACGCCCACGCCCTGGCGCGGGAGTTCGTGCTGTTCGACAACTTCTATGTGGACGCCGAGGTCAGCTACGACGGGCACGCGTTCTCGACCGCCGCGTACGCCACCGACGTGGTCGAGAAGCTCTGGCCGACCAACTATGGTCGCCGCGGCGCGGGGTACCTCAGCGAGGGTGGGTGGGGCGACCGGAACGCGTACGGCAATCTCTCGGCCCCGCCTGACGGCTACCTCTGGGACTTCGCGGCGCGCGCGGGCGTCAGTGTCCGCAGCTACGGCGAATTCGCCGATTGGGACAAGCGCGGCGGCACGGTGACGGCCACCGTGCCTGGACTGGTCGGCAAGGTTCATCCCGCCTACCCACCGTATGACCTCAGCATTCCCGACAACACGCGCGTGGACGTGTGGCTGGATGAATTTCGCCGCTTCGAGCGCGACGGCGGACTACCGCAGCTCAACATCATTCGTCTGGGGAACGACCACACGTCGGGTACGCGACCAGGGTCGAAGACGCCGCGCGCAATGGTGGCAGAAAACGATCTGGCTCTTGGCCGCCTCGTGGAGGCCATCTCGGACAGCCGGTTCTGGCCGCAGTCGGCCATCTTCGTCCTGGAAGACGACGCGCAGAACGGGCCGGACCACGTCGATTCGCACCGGTCCGTCGCGCTCGTCGTGAGCCCGTACACCAAGCGTGGGCACCTCGACAGCACGCTCTACACAACCTCGGGCATGCTGCGAACGATGGAATTGATCCTCGGACTTCCGCCGATGAGCCAGTACGATGCCGCAGCGACACCCATGTACGACGCATTCCAGATGGCGCCGACACTGCCACCGTACCAGCACCGGCCGGCGCGAATCAGCCTCGACGAGATCAACGGCGCGGACGCCTACGGCGCCGCCGCGTCCATGGCGATGAACTTTGACGAAGCGGACATGACGCCGGAATACGAGTTGAACGAGATCGTGTGGCGGTCAGTCCGGGGCAGGAACTCCCGGATGCCTCCGCCGGTGCGGGCCGCGTTTATCCGGATCATCGAGTTCGAGGCGGAAAAGAAGCCCAATAAGCGCTGACGACTCAGCTGTTCAACGCCTCGCGCACCGATCTCCTCACGCTGGTGTCGGTGGGCGTTCTGTTCGCCGGTGTCGCGCCAACGTGACCGCGCATCACGTGCGCGGCGTCAGGGCCCCGCGCAGTTTGTCGGCGAGCGATCCGAAGCTCTCCGTCTGCGCCACTTCGACGCGCTCGGTGTACTCGCGCATCTCGGCCGCTTCCTCCGCCGCCCCAACAGCCTTGTGGCTCACGCGAATACGCCGACCCGATGCGTCCGCCTCAAGGACGATGACCTCGACGTCGGCACCAACAGGAAGGGCCTTTTTGATGTCGGCACCCTTGTCCAGACCCGTCTCGCTGAAGGGCATGAGGCCGGTGCGGCCAGGGGCGAGGAAGACGAAGACGCCGAACGACTCATGCCGTTCCACCTTGCCGGTGAGGCGCGCACCCTGCACGATCCCCGTACGCGACGCTGCGGCCGGACCGGCGGCCCCAGCTGCAGTTGCGGCGCCAATCTTCGCCGACCCTTCCTCGACCATCGCCACGCCGATTCGCTTCTTGTCGAGGTCAATCCCCAGGATCTCAATCGCAACGGTGGCACCGGGCGTGATCGATTTGGCCCAGCCGCCCGACCCGCGCATGGGCGCAAATGTGGACAGGTGCGCCAACCCTTCCACGCCCGGCTCCAGCTCGACAAACGCGCCGAAGTCGGCCACACGCGTCACGCGGCCGGTCAGTACCTGTCCCACTTCATAACTCTCCGCCACCATCGACCACGGATCGGCGCTGAGCTGCTTCAAGCCCAGCGCAATTTGCTGTGAGGCCTCGTCAATTCGCAACACCTTGACCGTAATCTCGTCGCCGGGCGTCACGACCGACGCGGTGTCTGAGACGCGTGCCCACGCCATCTCGGACACGTGGAGCAGGCCCTGAATGCCCGCGCCCAGATCCACGAACGCGCCAAAGTCGCGCACCGACACCACGCGGCCCGTCCGGACGTCGCCGACCGCAATGGACTTCCGGAGTTCGACCGCGCGCGCGGCCTGGTCCTGTTCAAGCACGGCCCGACGCGACACGACGAATTTCTGGCCCCCGTCCCGGTACTCGATGATGCGGAAGGCATAGACGCGGCCTTCATGTACGGCTGCATCCTCGGTTCGAATGGTGTCGAGCTGCGAAATCGGGCAGAAGGCGCGCTGACGGGCGATCGTGACTTCGACGCCGCCCTTGACCGCCTGACCGACCTTGCCCTCTACGGGCAGGCCCGCCCGGAACGCGTCCTCGAGTTGGCCGGCGCTTGCGGCGCCAAGCGCCATTTTTCGTGAGAGCTTGAGTTCGCCGGCATTGGACACCACGGTGGCCTGGATGCGGTCGCCCACCGCCACCTCAATATCGCCCTCGTCGTCTTTCAGCTCGTTGAGTTCGATTGTGGCTTCGCCCTTGCCCCCGACGTTGACAAACGCGACCTCGGCGCCAATCGCAACAATAATGCCCTCAATGGTCTGGCCATTCCTGAAGCGTCTCGTCTTGGTTGACGCTTCGAATAACGCAGCAAAATCTTCCTCGGTCTCGCTCACAACACGCTCCCCTTCCAGAGAACTTCGATCTTATCAGTCACTCCGACCGCAGCGCCTCCATTACATCAACGCGCGCCGCGCGTGCCGCTGGCACGAGTGACGCCACCACAGCGGCCGCCGCCAGGACGATCGCCGCGCCGACGATCGGCAGGACGCCCGGGACCTCCACTTCCTCGACGAAGCCACCCATGATGCGGGTCAGGGCCAGGCCGGCAAGAACTCCGAGAACCAACCCGGCCATCGCAATCACGGTGCCTTGCCACACCACGTCGGCGAGCAGGTGGCGGGGCGCGGCGCCGATGGCAAGGCGCACACCGAACTCGCGGGTGCGCGCACTGACCGAGAACGCCAGGACGCCCGCTACACCGACCACCGCAATCAACAGCGCGACGCCCGCAAATCCGCCGAACATCAGCGCGCTCAACCGATCCGGCGCCAGCACCGCCGCGCGCACGTCTTCCAACGTGGCCGCGCGCTCTACAGGCTGCTCCGGCGCCAGGCCGCGGATGATGTCCGAAATGGGCTGCACGAGCGCATAGGGGTCGCCTGTCGCGTGGACAAAGAGGCGTCCGCCGCCTATCTCCTGTTCGAAGGCGGAATAGACCGTCATCGCACCACCCGGCACCACATTCTCGTCGTCCACGTCTGCGGCCACGCCGATGATGCGCCGCCCGGCGGTGGACGCGCCGATGAACTGCATCATCGGGTCGGTCCACAGAAGCTGCCGGTCCAGTACGTCTCGCGACGAGAACATCCGGCGCGCCACGCTCTCACTGATGATGACAACCGGTTCCTTGTCGCTGCGGTCGGCGTCGCTGAAGTCACGGCCAGCCACGATGGGCACACCCAGCGCGGCGAACGGGTGAGACCGTGCGGAAGCGCGCGCGCGGATCCTCTTCGCCATTGGCCTTCGTGTAGCCCCGCACGGAAAACTGGAATCCGGGACCGAACACCCCGGCATCCCGCCAGGGGACGGCCGTACCGACAGCCACGCGCTCCACGCCGGGGTACTCGCCAACACGCCGCAGCACTTCGCGGTAGAAGGCGCGTGCCTCTTCGGGCGGTCGGGTGTACGACACTGGCACATGAAGCGCCAGGACATTGCGCATGTTGAAGCCGGTGGGCGCAGACTGCAGCGCGATGAGGGTGGTGACCAGCGCCCCCGCGCCTGCAAGCAGAACAAAAGACGCGGCAATCTGTGTCACTGCAAAGAGCCGGAGCCGACGCCCACCCAGAGAAGGCTGGCCTCCACAGTCAAATCCAACGCGCGCACGGAGAATCGCGATGCGTACTCGGCCAGGAGCCCCACCATCGGCCGCGCGAGGGCGATGCCCAGGATCGCGCCTCCTCCGCACAGCAGGAGACTCTCGGCCAGAAGCGTCTTGCGGAGGGCTGCCCGGCTGGCGCCCAGCGCTGCGCGAATCGCCAATTCCCCTTCTCGACGTACTGACCGCGCCACAATCAGGTTCGCCACGTTCGAGCACGCAATGATGAACACAAGGCCCGACGCCGCCAGCAGCACCAGCAGCACGGATCGCGCAGGCGCCGTAATCTGATCGCGCAGCCGGACGCCACTGATCTCGAATCGATCGTTCGCCGGATACGCCTCCTTGTGATCCGACATCATGGCCGAGTGTGCGGTGCGCAATTCCGTCAGCGCGGCATCCAGTTCCACTCCGGGCGCCAACCGCCCGAACAGTTCCGTCATCCGATGGACCCGTCCATCCACCATCGTCGCATCCAGGTGGTGCGGGCTGGTGACAACGTTGGCCATGATCTCGGTTTCCGCCGGGTACGGCACCGACGGCTCCAGGACGCCGACAATGGTGGCGGCGCGGTCGCCGAGGCGCACGGTCTTGCCGAGCACGGCCTCGTCACTCTGCAGCGCGCTCGTCCAGAAGCGGTGTGTGAGCACCACCGCCCCGGCTGCATTCGCGCCATCGTCATTGGGACCGAGCAGGCGACCCAGGACAGGGCGCAGTCCCATCACCTCGAAGTACGACCCGCCGACCACACCCGCGCGCACGACGCGCGGTTCGCCCAGCCCAACGAGCGTGAACTCCAGCGTGGAGAAGTCCCCGAAGGCCGCCACGCTCTTTACACTGGCCTGTATGTCACGCAACTCGGGCACCGAGAAGGCCACGTTCTCTGCGTTCATGCCGGGCGCGCTCTGCCTGATGTAGATGAGCCGGTCCTCGTCCCGGTTCGCCAGTGGACGCAGCAATACCCCTTGCACGACGGTGAAAATTGCGGCGTTCGCACCGATGCCCAGCGCCAGCGTGAGCATGACGGTGATGGACAGGCCTCTGGCGCGGATCAGCGACCGCGCGGCGTGACGAAGTTCTCTGAGCATGAGAAGGCGATTCTACCGCGCGCTTTCCACCGCCCAAAGCCGGTGGCCCTTGGCCTGCTGGTGCCTGATCGGTGACCTCTACGCAGGCCCCGTCGAACCGACGATGCGCGGCAGAGCGCCGCCGATGCGACCGGGGTGAAAGAGCAAGTGTTGTGCGTCGACCGCCTCGGCCAACGCCGTCGGGGTTCCCTGAAAGAGCTCTCCCGCCAGCGTCAACACCGCCTCCCCCGCTTGGGCAGGCGGCAGTAGTGCGATCACTTCACCGGCGGTCCCCAGAGCCGTGCGCCATCGCTGGGACAACTCCGACGCAGCGGGCGGAGGACCGTCGAACGCCAGCGCCTCAATCTCGGCGGCCGAATACCGTGACGTCCGCGCCGCGTGGTCGAGCAATCCTCGAGGTGAGAACCCGGGGTCCTTCCCACAGGCCGCCCAGGCGAGGTACCCCAAGCCCTGCAGGCGGTCATCGCACTCGATGACGTCGATCCAGTCGCGAACCTCCGCCCGACCGATCAGGGCCAACACCTTGTTGGTAGCCAGATCGAACGGATGGAGCGTGAGCCCCAGCTCGTCATGCTGCACGAGTGGAAAGAACCGATACGCGCTGTCATGCACCCACTCGATGAGCAACACCTCGACCCCTTGCGACACCGTGGCCTGAACAAACCCCGGACGTTCCCGGAGCAGGGTGACGGTGTACCCTGCACCCAGCAGCACGCCCCGATCCTCGTCCCACGACGCCGCGACCGCCTCGATGGTGTCGTGAAATACGTCAAGGTCACGCGACAGGCGGTGGGTCTTCAGAGCGAGGCTGAGCGCCACGCCGCCGGCCACGTATCGATCGCCGCGCGCGACGCGGCGGTCGGCTAGACGCCGGCAGATGGTTCGTTGGAACGGGGTGAGAGCCATTGACGGAATCGGGCCGCTTCCTGAAACGCGTGCCGGTCTCCATGTTGTTCGATCAATCGAAGCACGGCAGCGCGATCGGCGGCCGTCTCGGGGTAATAGTCGGCCCGAAGAAACCACAGGCACTGGACGCGATGCCGATCCACGAACTGCCGGAACGCGTCCGGGGTCGCGGTCTTACTCATCGGGTCACTCATCAGAGGCGAGTCTAGCACCCCCCGCAGAACCGCCGATGGTTTGATCTATCCCACAGACCAACGGCGCCAGGATGGCCAGTCCTCCGTCTGGATCGGGGGTCGCCTCGGGGCCTCACCGGGAGGCGACGGTGTAGCGGATCATCACGTCCTCAACGAAGTCCGCCGTGATGCGTGAATCGCCACGAGTGAACACCAGCGTTGCGACGCGCAGCGTGCCTTCGCGCCGCTCGGACACCGACACCGGCCGACCGAACTGTCGTTCGGCCTCGACGCGCAGCATGCCCTTGCGCGGCAGGCCGTCGTCTCCGCGCGCGTCAGTTCCGCCCTGGGTCGCCGGCGCAAAGTCCACGAATTCCCCGAGCGCCGACGCGATGTCATCTGGATTCACGTTTGCAGGGACGTTGCCGGCAAACCGCACGTTGAAGCGCGATCCTCCCTGGAGGCGTCGTTCAGCAATCATCCCGCGCTTGCGTTCCTCCGCAAATGACCGGTCCACGGCGATGCGACGATTCTCGCGCTCCCGGGCATTGCGGATGTCGTCGAGCTCGCGCTGGAGTTCTCGTTTTCGTTGGGCGTCGGTCTCCCGTTTGACCGCCGCTTCCATATCCTTCTCGCGGTTGCTCTTCTGGATGTCCGGCATGTTCACGGACAGACTCGTGTCGTCGCTGAATGTACCGTATCCTCCGCCGTCCAACTGGAACTCGACCAGGTCCTTCTTGACCTTGATCATCGTGATCGTTGCCGTATCGCCGCTGCGGATAGACGCGCCGAAACGCCGTAGGCGATCGCCATGCTGCTGCGCATCGAAAGGACGGTCCACTCGGATATCCACGCCCTCGGCCGCCCCGGGCATATCGATGCGGAGTGTGACGCGCCTCCCTTCGAAGTAGCGCTTGATTTCCGCTTCGTGTGGGCCTTGCGCGGCGGCGCGCGGAGCCGCCAGGGCGATGCCCACCAGGGCAGTGACGATGACCAGCGAACCGCGTCGAAAGACGAGCCGGTCGGCGTGTGGAGGACGAAGTGTCATGGGCGCATGATAACGCGCGAAGCGCCTTCTCGTGCGCGCCCGCCATCGCGTCCTTCGCCGGAATCTGCAGCACGTCGAGCAGTCGAGGTTCAGGCGGGCCGATAGGGCAGATAGTCGGGCGTCCAGATGCCGGCGGCCACCCGGCGCTCGATGTCGGCGTCGGTCATTTCAGGAGCGGCGCCATCGTGGACCAGGGCCCGGCCGACAGCGATGGCCACCGCACGAGAGACGTCGCGCAGCTTCGACAGCGGCGGATAGATGGCCGCTCCGGCGGAGGCGGACGCGCCGGTGAACTCAACCAAGGCGTCGGCGGCAGCCGTGAACGCCACGTCGGGTAACCATCGCGCCGCCACAGCCGTGGCTCCGAGCCCGACGCCGGGGAAGATGAACACGTTGTTGCCCTGCCCGATGTGGAACGAGTGCCCGTCGTACTCGACCGGGGCAAACGGGCTGCCGGTGCCAACGACCGCCGCACCACGGGTCCAGCGGACCACTTCGGCTGGCGTCACTTCCACTTTGCTGGTGGGATTCGACAACGCCAGCACCAGGGGTCGAGGGCAGGAGTCCACCATGTCTTTGATGATCGCCTCAGTGAACGCACCGGGTTGGCCCGACACGCCGACCAGCACGTGCGGGGCGAATTCGCGCACGACGTCGGCCAGCCGGAAGGTGCCGTCAGCGCTTTTGCGCCAGGTGGCCACCAGCGCCGGGTCCGCCGCCAGATCGCGCTTGGCGCCTTCAAGGCCCGGTCGGCCCCCCACGATGAGGCCCTGCGAGTCGAGACAGAGCACGTGACGCGACAGGTCTGCGGCGGGCACGCCGGCCGCACGCATCGCGGCGCGGACGGCCAGCGCCGATCCGGCGCCCGACGCACCGGCGCCATAGAACACGACGCGGGCTTCGGTCAGCGGACGCCCCACCCGGAGGAGCCCGCTGCGAATGCCCGCCACCACGACGGCTCCGGTGCCCTGGATGTCGTCATTAAACGAGAGCAGGCGTTTTCGATACCGGTCGAGCACCAGGAACGCATTTCTGTTGGCGAAGTCCTCCCACTGGACGAGTGCGTGAGGGAACACGGTGGCGATTGCGTCCACGAGTGCATCCAGCAGCGCGAAATACGGTTCACCGCGCAGCCGTCGATGGCGCGCGCCGAGGTAGATCGGATCGTCGAGCAGGGCGGGGTTGTCGGTGCCCACATCGAGATCGAGTGGCAGACATCGCGCAGGATGCATGCCGGCTCCAGCGGTGTACAGCGCGAGCTTGCCGACGGCAATGGGCATCCCCCCGACGCCTTGATCGCCGATGCCAAGGATGGCTTCGTTGTCGGTGATCACGATCACGCCGGGGTCGTTACACACGGCGTTTCGTAACACGCCGACCAGCCGGCCGCGATCGGCGGGCGTCACGTAGACGCCGCGCGCGCGGCGGTAGATGTGGCTGTACTGCTCGCAGGCCTTGCCCACGGTTGGGGTGTAGATGATGGGCACCATTTCTTCGATGTGGTCGAGGATCAGACGTCCAAAGAGGTGCTCGTTGCGGTCCTGCAGGGCGGCCAGAAACAGGTACTTCCGAACGTCGTCGCCCGCCTTGAGGTAGTTGTCGTAGGCGCGCTTCAATTGCTCGGCCGGGGTCTGGACGGAGGCCGGGAGCAGCCCGAGGAGGCCGAGCTGCTCCCGCTCGTCGCGAGTGAAACACGTGCCTTTGTTCAGGACCGGGTCCTCCTTCACGGCCGCGCCGCGGGCGTATACCGCCAGGTAGCGCTGCTGCGTTTCGGGATCAACCCTCGGCTCGAACTGTTTCACGCTGTTTCTGTACAGCAAGGTCGATGCCGTCGCGCCCACGCCGGACAGGTCGGGGGCGCGGCGGCACCCCGCTTGCGCTGGCGGGAGGAAACGCTGGATGCTCAGCACCCATGGGGAAGGTTTCGGCAGTCCGCGCGCGGATGTCGCCGGAGACGTTACGAGACAGCGTTGCGGAGCGCGACGACCTTGTCGGTGCGTTCCCAGGTGATCGCGTTCAGGTCGTCCGTCTTGCCGAAGTGCCCGTAATTCGTGGTGAGCGAATAGATCGGTCGCAACAGCTTCAGCGTCTTGATGATGGACGCCGGCTTGAAGTCGAACACCTTGTTCACCGCGTGCAGGATGGCCGCGTCGGAGATGTTGCCGGTGCCCATCGTGTCGATGTGCACGCTGACGGGATCCGGGTAGCCGATGGCATACGCGAACTGGACCTCACATTTATTGGCGAGGCCGGCGGCGACGACGTTCTTGGCCACGTAGCGGCCCATGTAGGCGGCCGATCGGTCCACCTTGGACGGGTCCTTGCCGGAGAACGCACCACCACCGTGCCGACCCATGCCGCCATAGGTGTCCACGATGATCTTGCGGCCGGTGAGGCCGGAGTCGCCGTGCGGACCACCAACGACGAACTTGCCGGTCGGGTTGATGAGGAACTCGGTCTTCTTGTTCAGCATCCCCTTCGGCAGTACCTTGCGGATGATCTCGTTGATGCAGAACTGCTCGATGGTCTTGTGCGCGACGCCGTCGGCATGCTGGGTGGAGATGACGACGTTGGTGATCTCGGTGGGGCGGCCGTCCACATAGCGCACCGAGACCTGGCTCTTCGCGTCGGGGCGGAGCCACGCGACCTTGCCGGCCTTGCGCACTTTCGCGAGGTGGCGGCCCAGGCGGTGGGCGAACATGATCGGCGCGGGCATCAGTTCCGGCGTCTCGTCGCTCGCGTACCCGAACATCAGGCCCTGGTCACCGGCGCCCTGCTCGGCCTTCTTCTTGCCTTCGGCAGCGACGGCATCCACGCCTTGACTGATGTCGGGGCTCTGGGTCGTCAGCATGTTCGTGATGAACACCGTGTCCGCATGAAACACGTCGTCGTAGTTGACATACCCGATACCGCGAATGGCCTTGCGTACCACCTCGTTGTAGTCGAACGTCGCCTTGGTCGTGATTTCGCCGGCGATGACGACCATGTTGCTCTTGACCAGGGTTTCGCACGCCACACGGCTGCGTTTGTCCTGGGTCAGGCACGCGTCAAGGATCGCGTCGGAAATGGTGTCGGACACTTTGTCGGGGTGACCTTCGCCAACGGACTCGGACGAGAAGATGTAATCAGACATGTCGGCTAGGGAGACTAACACACCCGTCGTTGCCTGGGAATCCACGGCCTACCGAGCCGATCAATCGTGCCGACGCGCGGCTGTTGTGTGGTGATCCGGCGTTCGTGGCGCGGCTGCAGCGTGGAACCGTTGAGACGAAAGGACATCTTGCCGCACAAGCGCCGGCTGGAGGCGTTGCTGAAGGAGCTCGACGGCCAGGAAGTCGGGCAAGCCGAGGCGGGTGCCTGGGAGGAGAGCGTTTTACGTGTATAACGTGTGTTCGACGTGGCCGAATCGCACCCGCAACGCTTGAACGTCCTGGTCAGCTTCTCCCTGCTCGCGGGACTCGCGGGCCTGTGGATCTACGCCCGGGCCTTCCCACCTTGGGGCGACGAGCGGCACTTCCTCGAGACCGTCCGGCTGTTTGGGCAGGGCGTGTCGCTGGATCTGCTGCGCACCTACCCCGAGATGACCGCGCCGTTGACGTATCTGGCCTACTCCGCGTGGGGCCACGTAGCGGGCTTCTCGACTCCGGCCCTTCGTCTGCTGTCGCCAATGATTGCGTGGGGCGCGGCCACGGTGTGGTGGTTCGCCATCCGGCGCCACGTGCGGTCAGCACCGATGGCCCTTCTCGCGTTGGGGGTCATTGTCTTCAACCCGTATTTTGTCGGCCTGTCGGTGTTTGTGTTCACCGACATGTTGTCGCTGTTGGGGATGGCGCTGCTGGTCCTCGGTGTTGACTCGCGACGGCCGTGGCTCTCGGCGGTTGGATTGGTCGTGGCCACGACCGCGCGTCAGTACCTCGTCTTCCTGGTACCGGCACTGCTGGTGGCAGACTGGCTGGTGCGGCCGCGCTCGGTGCGACCCTGGCGGTTTACGATGTCGGCCCTCGTGGGGACCATTCCGCTGCTGGCGCTGATCGTCCTCTGGGATGGCCATTTCGCACCAGACAGCGCCCTTCGCGACAGGTATCTGGCCGAGGGTGTGCGCTTCGACCTGCATGCGTTCGCGCTTTATCTCGCGATGCCGGGCGCCTATCTCGTGCTCCTGGCCGTGCCGATCGCCCTTCGCCTGAACGCGCCACTCTGGGGCCTGGCGGCCCTTGCCGGCGTGTTTGTGTTCGCGTTTCCGGTGCAGGCCTCGATTGCGCAGACACGCGAGGGCGCGTTCACCGTGGGTTTCCTGCACAAGGCGGTGTCGTCGGCGCTGCCGGCCTGGGGCACCACGCTGTTCTTCGCGGTCATGGCCACGCTTGGCGTTGCGGGACTGGTCTACTGCGGTCGCCGAAGCCTGAGCGACTGGCGCACCGGCGCTCGACCGATGACCACGGTCTTTCTCTGGGCCGGGATCCTGTCGTTCCTGGTGGTGATGCCGTTCAGTTACATGCCCTGGGAGAAGTACGCGCTGCCGTTGCTCATGCTGTCTTCGCTGATTTTCGCGAGGAACGCCGGCGCGGCCGAAGACTCGACCGCCTGAGGCCGACGGGTGTTGCCGTGGTGTGGCCATTTAGGACGTTTTACCCTTTTTGGATACACTCGACACACCTGCCGACGGAGGACACCTTGACGACCAAAGTGCTGAAGACCACGGACTTTGCTGCAGACCTGACCCGGCTCCCGGCCTCGGACGTGAAAAAGCGTGGCTGGAAGGGCGTGATGCGCGCCCTGACCTCGCTCGGCTCGCTCGTCATCACCAATCACTCCGAGCCGGAAGCCGTCATCGTCACGGCTGCGGACTACGAACGGCTCCTCACGATCGCCGCGACGGCCGAAGCGAAGGGGGCCTTGGCCTTGGCAACCTTGCGGCTTCGCTTTGACGAACGACTCGGGTCGCTGCAACGGGCTGAGGCCGCAGACCAGCTGCGCGCGATTGTGAAGGCGCCAGCGAAACTTCGAGGCAAGGTCAAGGCCGGCACCGGCCACTGATGACCCGGCCGGTTCTGTTTGTGCTGGCCGGCGTCAACGGGGCGGGCAAGAGTTCGGTCGGCGGGCACCTGCTGCATCGCGCCGGCCTCACATGGTTCAATCCCGATACGTTCGCGCGTGAACTGATCGCGGCCACCGGGTGTGATCGGGACACCGCTCAAGGGCACGCGTGGGCAGAAGGCGTGCGAAGGCTGGACGATGCAGTGGCCAGAACGCGCACGTATGCGTTTGAGACGACCCTCGGCGGGAAGACCATTGCTGCAAAGATCCAGTCAGCGGCTCGCACACACGCCGTGATCCTCTGGTTCTGCGGGCTGCCCTCTCCCGAGCATCATCTGGCACGAGTCCGGCTGCGCGTGAGCCAGGGCGGCCACGACATTCCCGAAGCCAGGATTCGCGCGCGGTTCCCACGCGCCCAGCGCAATCTGATTGCGCTCATGCCCCTGCTTGCCCATCTGCAGGTTTACGACAACTCTGCGGACGCCGCAGTGGGCCGTGCCGTGCCTGACCCTGTGCTGGTGCTGCAGGTCACCCGCGGTCTCGTGACCTGGCCCACCGCGAACAATCGCCGCGCGCTTGAGCGCACGCCGCAGTGGGCCAAGGCGATAGTCGAAGCGGCGCTGTCACTGCCCCGCTAGACTCTCCGCTGCGCTTGCGTCTGTTGTCAGCTTCAGCGATACCCAATTGCCGTTGCCTGAGGCCGTTTGACACGCTCCGGACAACGGCGCACACTCGACGTGTAAGACCTTCGTTGGAGGGCCCCATGTCGAGCTTGTTTCGCAAGGTCATGGTGGCGCTCACCGGCGCACTCATCATCACGAGCGTCGCCGCGCGTCAACCATCCGCTCAAACACCCGTGCCATCGCCGTATGTCGGCGCCGACGCCTGCAAAGACTGCCACGCGGTGCAGTTCAGCTCGTGGGCCCAGACCAAACACAGCAAGGCGCTCAGCAAGCTCCAGGCTGCCAACCGTGAGGGGAATGCCTGCATCAAGTGCCACGTCACGGGGTCGCCCGGGATGATCGCGGCCGAGGGGGCCAAGCCAAGCTTCCCCAACGTGCAGTGCGAAGCCTGCCACGGCCCCGCGAGGGCGCACGTGGATGCCGCCATCACGGGAGACTCGGTCACGGCCAAGCCGGGGAAGACCACGGAAGACACGTGCCTGAGGTGCCACAACGACACCAGCCCGCACTACAAACCTTTCTACTACTCCGCCATGGTCGGCATGGTGCACAAGAAGGGCTGACGGGCCAGGGCCGATTCATCCCAGAATGCGCTTGATGAGCCGCTGCCAGTTGCCGTAGAGGAACTTCTCGATCGCGTCGTCGGGCCAGCCGCGCTCAATCAGCCGCCGTGTGACATGTCTCGCGTGCGAATGGTTGTTCAAGTCAGGCACGAAATGAATGTGGCCCAACACGGCCCGCTCAGCGGGCGCGAGCCGGTTGAAGATCCGCTCGAAGAAGTCGAACCCGATCGCCACGCTGTCCATGCCGGCCAGCGCCGCGATGTGCTCCACATGGTCCACGTACCGATCGATCGTGGCTTCCGCCTTCACCGGACTGACGAGCACCGCGTTCACGCCGATGACCCCGCCCACGGCGCCGACCGCACGAATCTGGTCGTCGCTCATGTTGCGCTCGATGTCGTAGAACATTCTCGCGTTGCTGTGGCTCACGGCCAGCGGCCGCGTCGCCATCGAGAGCATGTCATCGAACCCCGCAGGATTGATGTGCGCCAGATCGACGATGATGCCGAGCGCCTCGCACTCGCGCAGCACATCCTTGCCGAATGCCGTCAGGCCATGACGTGATGAGCCCTGCGGCGCAAACACACCGCCGTCACCGGCCATGTTGCGCCTGACGTGCGTCAGTCCAATCACACGCACGCCCAGTTGGTGGAAGATGTGCAGCAGGTTCAGGTCGGTCCCAATCGGCTCCACGCCCTCCATCGTCAACAACAGCGCGATCTGGTTCGCGTTACGCGCCGACTCGATGTCGCGCTGATTCCGGCACACCACGAAATCGCGAGCCGCGTCGGGGTCCTGTGCCTCGGCCACGATGCGGGCAATCTGGGCCAGCGCCACCTGGAGCGCCAGCTCCGGCACATAGCGATCTTCGAGGTAGATCGCCGCCGCAACCACCCCCATACCGCCCACACGCATGTCGTCGAGATAGTCGCGCACGAGCACGCCGCGTTCGTGGCGCTTCTCGTACAAATCCATGCCCAGGTCGTAGTGCAGGTCAATGAGACCTGGCGCGTGGAGTCGATCAATCCGCGATTCCAACTGTGCCAGCTCCCTTCACGTCTTCCATGCGGACGAGCAACCACAGGGCCGCGGCCACCAGGCCAAGGGCGGCCGCCGACTGGAACGCGAACGGCCAACCCCAGCGTGCAATCAGGATCGGCACCAGCGCCGTGGACACGACGCCGCCGAAATTGCCCGCCATGTTCATGATGCCGCCGACCGTGCCGGCATTGGCGCCGCCAATGTCGATCGCGGCAGACCAATACGCCACCTCGGTGCAGAGCAGAAACGCGACGGCCAGCGAGAGGCCCGCAATCGCCAGCGTCTGGTCGGCCACGTCCACACCCAGCAGCAGGAAGATCGATGAATGCACCAGTGCCGTGATGGCGACGATGCGCCGGCCCAGCGTGGCGCCGTATCTGATCGACAGGCGATCACAGATGACGCCGGCCGCCGGAGCAAAAAACATCGCCAGCACAAACGGTATGCTGGTGTAGACGCCGCTCGACATGATGCTCATCTGTCGCTGCTCCACCAGGTAGAGATACAGCCAGAAGACAAACACGAACAACACGTAGCTGTTGAAGAAGTAACTGAGCGAGAGCAGCGAGACACGCCGGTCTTTCAGAGGCGCCCACCACGCCTGCGCGGCGCCGGCCGCCGCCGCCCCGGTGTCACCGATGACGTCAAGGCGCGAGCCGGCGGATCGATACCACGCCGCCGTCAACGCCAGCGCGAGCAGTGCGCACAGATAGAACGAGACGCGCCACCCGAACGTGGCCATCGCCCACGACACCATGGGTGGCGTAAACGCCGATCCGAATGCCATCGCCACAATCAGCGCTGAAAACGACGTGGCTCGGCTTGTGGGCGGCATCCAGCTCGCAATCGCACGCGCGGCCACGGGATACGCCGCGGCCTGGCTGGCCCCAAGGGCGAATCGCAGCACGATGAGCATCAGGAGCGAAGCCGTACCCACCGGCACCAGCCACCCTGGCAGCAGTCCGGTCAGAACGGTCGCAATCGTCCAGGCGATCGCGGCCCACCCGAGAATGCGGCCGGGCCCGTGTCGGTCGCCCGACACACCCCACGGCACCTGGAATAACGCGTACCCCAGCATGAACGCGCTGAAGATACGGCCCATCTGGATCTTGTCCAGCTGAAGCTCGGTCATCATGAACGGTGACGCCACGGAGATGTTCATCCGCAGGACGTACGCCATCAGGCTGAAGGCACTGAGCAGCACCATGATGGTGCGGGGTGAAGTTGTCGGCACGCGCCGATGATGGCAGAATTCGCCGGTCAGATGGCAGCAGATTCCTTGCTCACCCACCTCCTGCGCGACGGACGCGGTCCCATCGGTGGCGGGTGTCTCTGCCTGGGTGGCGACTGTCCCCATTGCCTGGCCACCGTGGACGGCGTGGCGTACGTACGCACCTGCCAGGTCGCGTTCCACGAAGGCGCGGCCGTGATTCCTCACCCGAAAGACGGTGGGTTGCCGCCCCTCGAGAGCCCGGGCGAACGGCCGCCCGTCACGGCCCGCACCACCCACTGCGACGTCGTCGTCATCGGGCAGGGTTCTGCCGGCCGTGCGGCTGCCGCAGAAGCCCGATCCACTGGCGCCCATGTCGTCGCGCTCGACGCCGGTGAAGGCCAGGACGTCATCGGCATCTATCCGGGGCCGCTCGTGGTGGCGCGCACTGACGCCGGGATGCGGCATCTGTACCCCCGCGGCGAAATCGTGGTGGCGACAGGCGCCTCGGAGATCCAACCGGCGGTACCGGGCAATCATCTTCGCGGCCTCATAACCGCTCGCGCGGCCTCGCAGTTGGCGGCAGCCGGCGTCCCGCTCGGCCGCGTGGTGGCCGTTGGCACGCCACCCGATGGGCTTGCCTTCGAACATGCATCAGGCACACTCGTGCGCTTCGAGCCGTCGTCTGACCCTGCTCGCGTGGGTGCGGTGGTCACGCAGAGGACCGATGGCGTTGAGACACGCTGGCCGTGCGACACGGTGTCGCTCGGCCTCGGACTCACACCAAGGGACGCACTGCTGCGCATGGCCCGCGGGATGAACGTGCGCGGCGTTGGCGATGTCCTCCTGCCGGCCCATCTGCCGCCCTGCCCAACGGCGGGGATCGTCTGCCCGTGCACCGGGGTGACAGTGGCCGACCTCGCCTCTGTCCATGCGCGGGGCTTCCACGAACTCGAGTTGGTCAAACGCGCCACACTCGCGGGCACCGGCCCTTGCCAGGGCGCCGCATGTGTGCCGCACATCCGGGCGTTCCTCTCCGCTCGGGGCGCGGCCCTGCAGCCGCCATTCACGGCCCGCCCTGTCACGCGACAACTGACCATCGGCGAAGTTGCCGCCGGTGCGCATCACGCCGCAACACCCCGGACGGCCCTGCACGAAGAACACCTCGCCATGGGTGCGACGATGGAACGGCTCGGCGGCTGGTGGCGACCGTGGCACTACGGCGACGTCGAGGCCGAGTACGCGGCCGTACGCCACGGCGTGTCGCTCTGCGACGTGAGCACGCTCGGCAAGATGCAGGTGTCGGGCCCTGGGGCGCTGGCACTGCTTGAACACGTGTATCCGGTGCCCATCGCGACGCTCGCTCCTGGACGAGCGCGTTACGTGTTCATGCTCGACGAACGCGGCTACGTGATAGACGACGGAATGGTGTGCCGTGAGAGCGCCTCGCGATTCTCGCTGACGTTCACCAGTGGGGGTGCGACGTTTGCGGAAAGCTGGGTGCGAGACTGGGCCGAGTCTCTCGGCGCTGACGTGCGGCTGATGAACCAGACGTGTTCACTCGGCGCCATCAACGTCACCGGGCCACGTGCGGCTGACTTGCTCACGCGCGCCGGCGTCAGCGCGCCGCCGGCGTTCCTCCATCATGGCCAGGCCGAGGTGGCCGGTGTGCCGTGCCGCATCTACCGGCTCAGCTTCACCGGCGAAGTGTCATTCGAACTTCACCATGCGGCGGCAGACTCTGTGCGGCTCTGGCGCGCCTTGTTGACGCTCGGACAGGATCTCGGCGTTCGTCCCCACGGCCTTGACGCGCTCCTGAAGCTTCGCCTCGACAAGGGTCACCTCATCGTCGGACAAGACACCGACTTCGATTCATCGCTGCGCAGGCTGGGCTGTGAATGGGCGGTGCGGCTGGACAAACCGTCGTTTGTCGGCCGCCACGCGGTGATTCGGACCAACCGGTTGCCGCTCGATCGCCAGCTGTGCGGTCTGATGATGGACGGCGCGGCGCCGGCCGAAGGCGCAACGATCTGGAGCGGGGACGACCTTGCGGGTGTCGTCACATCCACCGCATGGTCGCCTACGCTCGGCAAGTCGATCATGCTCGGCTGGGTTCGCCTGAAGGGCGGCGTGCTGCCGACTGACGTCACCATTGACGGCCACCCCGCCAGGCGGGTGGCCACGCCGTTTTACGACCCGGAGGGCCGCCGTGCGCGCGCTTGAACGGCTCACCGCGACGCGCATCGTCGCCACGCCCGCGGCGATTGATGCGGCGACGTGGCCCAAAGGGTCGCTGGCTTTCCGTCTTGCGCCAGATGAGGTGCTTGTCACCGCCGACATACGCTCGGCCGACATCGACGATGTGCACGCGATCGTTGAGCGCGAGACCGGCTTCTCAGCGGTCTGGGTGGCTGCCGGGCAGGCGCTCGATCGTCTTGAGCAGGAATGTGACTGGGAGTTGCCCTACGAGCGGCCGGCCTTCGCGCAGGGCATGGTGGCTGGCCTTCCGGTGAAGCTGTGGTTGGAACACGACCGCGTGCTGGTCATGGTGGCGTCACCGTACGCAGCCGATCTCGCGGAGCGGCTGCGATGAACGAGTTCGTTGAGCGCGCCATCGACCTTCGCTGGCCCACGGCGGTCAAGCCCGCCTATGACGTGGTGATCATCGGCGGCGGCGGCCATGGTCTGGCCACGGCGTATTACCTGGCCACACGGCACGGCATCACAAACGTCGCGGTCCTTGAGCGCAGTTACATCGGTGGCGGCAACTCCGGCCGCAACACCACGATCATCAGGGCGAACTACGGCATCCCGGAAGCGGTGCGGTTCTATCAGCGCAGCGTGGACCTCTACGCACACCTTGAGCAGGAAACCGATCGCGCCCTGATGCACAAGACGAAGGGGCTGCTGTGGATCGCCCACAGCGAAGCGGGTATCAGGCAGGAGCGTGCACGCGCCGCAATCAATACGGCGTGCGGGGCCACGACCGAATATGTGGACCCGGCGGCCATCCGCGAGATCTGTCCGCAGATTGACCTGACCGGCAAGGGTGTGTGGCCGGTCTACGGCGCGTCGTACCACCCTGCGGGGTCCACCGCGCGGCACGACCGCGTGGTGTGGGCGTACGCGGAAGGCGCGATGCGGCTGGGGGTGGATGTCTTTCAACGCGCCAGCGTCACGGGCATCCGGATGGATCGCGGCAAGGTCACTGGCGTCGAGAGCAGCATCGGGCCCATTGCGGCAGGCGTGGTGCTCTCTGCAGTGGGCGGCCACGTCACCACCATCGCGTCCATGGTGGGGTTGCGATTGCCCATTCGGACGCATCCGCTCCAGGCGTTTGTGACGAACCGGTACGCGCAGGCTTTCCACCCCATCGTGGCATCGTCGGGCCTGGGGGGATACGCGTCCCAAACAGCGAAGGGCGAGATGCTCATTGGCGCCGAGATCGATCGCGCGCCCAGTTACGCGTACACGTCCGGCCATCCGTTCCTGCAACACTGCGCGTTTCGCATGATGACGTTGCTGCCGTTTCTGCGAGACCTGCGCGTGTTGCGCCAGTGGACCGGTGTGTGTGACATGAGCACCGACTACTCGCCCGTGATGGGCCTGACCGGCGTAGAGGGCTTCCTGATCACAACGGGATGGGGCACGTGGGGCTTCAAGGCCATTCCGGCGGGCGGTGAGCAATTGGCCGCGCTCATTGCCACGGGCCGGACGCCCGACCTGATCGCGCCGTTCTCACTCGATCGCTTCGCTCGGGATCGGACGATGGCCGATCGTGGATCTGCGGGGACGCACTGATGACCCAACATCAGCTTCGCATGCGCTGTCCGCACTGTGGTGTTCGAGCCGTGGAGGAGTTTGTCTACGGCGAGATCCCGGCCACGCCCGACGCGCTGACCGAGCCGGACGCCCGGGATGTTGACCGTGGATTCATGCACGCCAATCACGAAGGTCCGGTCACCGAGCGCTGGTTCCACTCGTTTGGCTGCCGGCGCTGGTTGACGGCAGGGCGCGATACGCGGACCAACGAGATGCTATGAGGCGTAGGGCGTGGGTTCAGCCGCGCCGGAGTCCTTCGACCTTGGTGTCGCGCTCGGTTGCGAGGCGTTCTCGCTCGCGCCTGAACCGGCGGCTCACCTCTTCGGCCTCTGCAGGATCGGCACCGGCGAGGTGCGCCATCGCGGACTGCTGCAGGATGTCCTGCTCTGCGATCTTCGCATCGTAGATGCTCCGCACTTCGGCAATAGCGGCCTTCTGCTCGTCCGACATCGGACGGGTAGTTACGCCTGCATCCGTGTCCTTCTGGCGAAGGCGTTCCATTGCCAGCTCGAACGAAGATTTCAATCCGTCTTCAGTCATACCCCAAGCTTACCCGCTGGGGTGGCATAATGTGCGGCGGAGGCTTCGACATGCGATTGCTGGTTCTTTCCCTGGCGGCGGGAGCTCTGCTTTCGCAGCTGCTGCCACGCTTTGATTCCGTGCAGCCCGACCTGTTTTCAACGCCTGGCGCGTTTGTGAACGCCTGGGCCGACTACGACAATGACGACGACCCGGATCTGTTCGTTGGGTTCAATGGCGCGCCCAATCGCCTGTATCGCAACGACAAAGGGACGTTTGTTGAACTGGGCAGGATCGCAAACGTGGCTGACGCGCGCGCGGTTCGCGCCGCGGCGTGGGGCGATGCCGATGCCGACGGCGATGCCGATCTGCTCGTCGGGTTCACACCGGGGACGGAGTCGCTCCTGCGACTGTACCGGAACGACGCAGGCCGATTCCTGGATGTGACCGACGCGGCGGGTCTGGTGGTGATGGCTGGCGCCCTGCGGCAGCCCGCGTGGATCGATTTCGACAGCGACAACGACCTGGACCTCTTCGTCGCGTTCCGCGACAAGGCCAACGCATTGTTCAGGAATGACGACGGCCGCTTTACTGATGTCGCGGCAGAGGTGGGCCTGGCTGATCCCCGCAAGAGCGTTGGGGCCGTGTGGTTTGATGCCGACGCCGACGGCGACATGGATGTTTATGTGGGCAACATGGACGGCGATGCCAACGGGTTGTTCGTGAACAACCGTGGGCGGTTTACCGACGAGGCTGACCGACGAGGCGTGGCGTGGGGCGGACGTACACCCAAAGACGCCACCAACGGCACGGTGCGCCCGTGCGCTGCCGACGTGAACAACGACGGCCGCGTCGATTTGTTCATGGCGAACTACGGCAAGAACGGACTGTTCCTCAGCAATGGCAAGGGGTTTGACGATCGATCTGCCGCGTGGGGGGTCGACATCGACGCGCGGTATGACACCTGCGCGTTTGCTGACGCTGACAACGATGGCCTGGTGGATCTGTACGTGAACGGCACGGTCACGGGCGGGGTGCAGTATCGCGACCACCTCTTCATGAATACGGGCAAGGGTTACGACGATAGGACGCCGGAGAACGTGAAGGCACTTGCTGCCGACCACGGCGCGTCGTGGGCGGACGTGGACGCGGACGGGGCCGTGGACCTGTCTCTCACGGGGTCGCAGCCCGACGGCATGCACCAGGTTCTGCGGAACATCCTGCCGTCGGCCGCGCAGCGATCCATCAGTGTCCGGGTGCTCGATGGCCGCGGTCGTGCGACGCGCGCCGGCGCGGAGGTCCGCGTGTACGCTGAAGGATCGCGCCGCCTCATCGGCTCGGGCCTGGTGGACTCGGGATCCGGTTACAACATGCAGAGCGACCTGCCCGTGCACATCGGCATCGGCACGGCGGCCCGCGTGGACGTCGAGGTCACATGGCCCGGGCTCGGCAAACGCGCGGTCACACGCGTGACCGGCGTTCAGGCCGGCGAGCGGCGCGCGATCCTGACGCGCTGACAGCGCAACACCATCGGCTATGGCCTGACGTCGAAGCCTTCCCGGTGTGCGGCATCGCGGAGCCGCGCGTCGAGACAGACGAAGACCTCGCCCTGCGGTTGTTCTTCACACCAGATCAGCGCCGAGGCCAGTTGGAGGGCGTCAGCCGCCCTCAGTGGATGGACGGAGACAAGACGCGCCGCGCGGCGGCGCACTTCGTCGGTCGGGGACACCGTATCGGCGTGTTCGACGATCGCCCGCAAGCGCTCGGTGACCGCCGTCATGATTTCGGTCGCAAGTGGATCCTCGCGATGCCGGCGGTGCACCGCGGACTGACATTCGAGCGGCGTCGCCCACCACATGGTCATTTCCCGATCCTCGCCGGCCAGCGTGGTCAGGGCCGCCGACTGGTCTTCGGAGACCAGGAGCGGCACCAACGCGGAACTGTCCCAGAACATCAGCGATCCGACGAGTGGTCACCGCGGTCGGCCAGCAACGCGTCAAGGACGCCTGTCGCGGCAGGTCCGGTGGGCGGCAACTGAAGCACAGCCGGCAACTTCCCGCGGCCAGGGCGGACGGTGCCGGTCTTCGACAAACGCAGCCGGCGCGTTGTGCGGCGTTCGGCCGCATCGAGCGGCACCAGTTTCGCGACAGGGACGCCTCGTTCGGTCACAACAAGATCGTGCCCGGCCTTGACACGGCGCAGATACTCGCTCAGCCGACTCTTGAGCTGAACGACACTTGTGGTGGTCGTCGACATATGACCAGTGTGGTCATGTCATGGCGTCCTGTCAAGCAGTCGAGGTGCCCCGGGTGACGTCGTGTGCGGCCGAGGGTCAACGCGGCAGAAGCTTCGGGCGCGAGGCGGCGTTCGCCAGGTCCCAGCTGGTCTGGTACACGAGGCGTGCGACCTTCTCCATCTTCGGATAGTTGATGCGTTCGGGCCGATCCTGCGGCGTGTGGTAGTCCAGATGCAGGCCCGTGAAGACCCATACGCCCGGTACACCATGCTGGATGAACGGCCACTGATCGCTGCGGCGCATCAACTGCGAAGCGTTGTTGTCGTACCGATAGCGAATCTCGAGTTTCTGTCCGCTGTTGGCACCGTCGATGGCCGCCCTCACGTCGGGGCTTCGCACGCCGCCGATGATGTTGAGCGCGTTGGCGTTTGACTCGGCCGTCTGCGGCTCCAGGCCGTTGAACCGGCCGCCACCACCGCCCCGGCCCTGCGGCGCGCCACCAGGCGCAACCGGGGGTGCCGGCACCGGCACTTCCTCGTTGCGCCCGATCATATCCATGTTCAGCACGGCAACGATGTTGGCCAGCGGCACAGAAGGTGTCTCTGTGTACGCCCACGCGCCAAGCAGCCCACGTTCCTCTGAGTTGAACTGCGCGAACAACACCGACCGTTTCGGCCGTTGGCCCTGCGCCGCGGCGGCCACATAGGCCTCGGCAATCTCCAGCACGGCCACCGTCCCAGAGCCGTCATCGTCTGCGCCATTCATGATCTGGGTGCCGTTGACGCCGTCGTGGTCGAAGTGGGCAGAGACGACCACCCACTCGTTCTTGAGCTGGGGATCGCTGCCTTCAATCATGGCCAGCACGTTGCGATCGGGCAGGGCCGTGCGAGTGACGCTGGTGGCGAGACGGACCTGGGCGCCGGGAAGCGCCACCGGCGTGATCGCCTTGCCGGTGTCGGCGGACCGTGACAGATCCTCAAGCGTGCGGCCCGATCCCCTGACCAACGTCGCCGCAAGTTCCGCCGAAATCTGCGCGGCGGGAATGGTGATGCTCTTCATCCACGTTTCGAGGGAGTACGTGCCCAGACGGGATGGCTGCGCGGGCCAGGCGCCCCCCGCGTTCACGTTGGCGCCACCGCCGGGATGGTTGTGCACGTCACTGACATAGAGGATGCCGATGGCGCCATGCGCTTGCGCGGCCTGGGCCTTGCGCAGTGCGCCACCGGCGTCGGACGTCACCACCCCGTCGAAACGGCTCGCCGGGTCGCGCTCGCCAGGCTCGTGATCCACGACCAATACGAAAGCGCCCTTCACGATGTCCGAGGCGTAGTCGTCGTAGCCCATGTCGCGAGCCGTGATGCCGAAGCCGGCGAACACCACCGGCCCACTGGCGTCGGCAGTCGCACTGAATCGCTGCGTGAAGTAGCCTGCACCGTGGGCCGCAGGAGTGCCGTTGATCTCGAGCGCGTTTGTGGGCCCGAGCGTCACCGTCATGAGGTTGTAGTCCTGGAAGTAGCCGGGCACGGCCGGCGCCACGCCCATTCTCTCGAAGCGCGACTTGATCCACTCGGACGCGATGCGGTTCTCGGGGGTGTTCGTCAATCGTCCCTTCATCGCATCCGATCCCAGGAAGTACAGGTCGGCTTTCAGGTCGGCCTGGCGAATGGTGTCAATCGCTGGCGCCTCACGCTGCGCGAGGACCGCGACCGACATCAGCGACATGGCAGAAAGGATGAGCGCTGTCGTTCTGATTTTCATTGTTGCCTCCCGAATACCAGCCACACGGACGCCCGGACGCCTGCGACAGTGCGCGATTGCGCCCGCTCGATGGGTACGTCGAGTTGCACCCGCAGCGCGCGTTTCTCAGAGAGTCGCCTGTCGACTCCCAAGCCTGGCAGTATGGCCCAGTCTGACTGGCGCGAACGGATCAACACGCCGGCCAATGTTTGTACGAAGAACGCGGTTCGACGGCTGGTGTCCCCCAGCCTCACACGCACGCCGGCGAGCGTGCGCCAGTCGTTGTGCCCTTCCCGACGCGTGCCACCCCCTTCAACGACACCGGCGAACCGGCCGAATCGCTGGGCCGCGGTGACACCGCCCCCGATATGCAGTGACGATGAGTTTTCGCGGCGAATCATGTGGGGTCCGAAGCCAAACTCCCAGCCGTCCTGTGCTTCGGCGTGGACGGGCAGCAGGATTCCGCCCGCAAACAGCAGCACTATGGCGATACGCATTGGCTGGAACGCTATCACGCGAGGCGTGTAAGTTTGACCTGATCGGCGGGTGCTTCACGCCCCTGTGGAGCCGGATCAGGTGTTTGTGGGCCTGATTTCACCCAAAACCAAAACGTCACGATTCTTGCAGTGTCTCAGGTCGGAGGCAATCAATGACAATTCTCAAATCTTCGGCGCTCTCGCTCAGCCTTGTCGGCGCGTATGCGCTGGGCGTGTGGACGGCGCCTCATTTCACCACCTCAGCCCAGTCGGAAACTGTAGCCCAGGTCGCTCAGGCGAATGCGTCTGAGCCCGGTGTCGCCGCACCGCTGCCGCCCAAGCGCGCGACGCGCCCGAACGCCGCCCTCGTCGTGACCCTGGCCGTCTCGGATGCGCCAGTGCTGGCACACGCCAAGTCGATCCTCAACCGTGGGACGGATGTGGGGATGGCGTCGGATGGTTTTCGGGACGCAACCGAGTTCGTGTCGGTGGCGTATGCCGCACGGAATACGGACATTCCGTTCATGCTCCTCAAGCACCGCGTGCTGACCGAGGGGCTGACGCTCTCGGAGGCCATTCGCGCGTCACGGCCTGACCTGGACGTCGTGCGAGAAATGGACCGCGCCCGCACGAAGGCGCGCGCCGACCTCTCGCGCCTGAGCACCTAGAGCCGGCGAGTTTGTACAGCGCGTTGGCGGGGTGCCGAGTACACTGAAGACGGTGTCGGCGTCCCCGCCAACGCCAGTGTCATGCGTCACCTCGAACAACATCGAACTGGCCGAATCGGATGGCTGCGCGCGGCGGTGCTGGGCGCCAACGACGGCATCGTGTCTACCGCGAGTCTGGTGGTGGGTGTCGCGGCGGCCGATGCCACGCGCGGCGATGTGCTGATTGCGGGCGTCGCTGGTCTTGTGGCCGGGGCGCTGTCAATGGCCGCCGGCGAGTACGTCTCGGTCAGTTCGCAGGCAGACACCGAGCGCGCGGACCTGGCGCGCGAACGGCGGGAGTTGGTCGAGTCGCCGGAAGCTGAATTGGACGAACTGACAGGGATCTACGTCGAGCGCGGTCTCGATCCTGAACTGGCTCGCACGGTGGCCCGGCAGTTGACGGCACGTGATGCCCTGCGGGCTCATGTACGCGACGAGCTCGGCCATTCCGAAGAGTTTTCGGCTCGGCCGCTGCAGGCGGCGCTGGCGTCGGCCGCGACGTTCGCTGTCGGCGCTGCGCTGCCCCTGGTCACGGCGACGCTTGCGACACAGTCCACGCTCTCCTGGCTGGTGGCCGGCGTGTCGCTGTTCAGCCTTGCAGGCTTGGGCGCGTTGGCCGCGCGGGCCGGCGGGGCATCGGCGGCTCCGGGCGCGTGGCGCGTGGCCTTCTGGGGTGCCCTGGCAATGGCGCTCACGGCCGGTGTCGGCGCACTGTTCGGCACAGCCGTCTAGAGCCAAGCGCTCTACGGCACCCAGATGGCGTAGAGCAGATACGTCAACACGCCGCCAGCGGCAAGTGAGAGAACACCGGCGGTGCGGTGTTTGTGCAGAAACCACAGCAGCACCAACCCGGTTAGCGAGACAAACACCAGAAGAATGGCGGAGACGTCGATCAGGACCTTCCAGAGGTCGCCGGAATCGCGGCCCTTGTGAAGGTCGTTCATGATCGCGACAAACCCCATCCGCAGTTCGATCACTTCGTAGCGGCCGGTGGCGCGATCGATAAACACATCCGCAGAATACCCAGGTGCCGTGAAGGTGAGACTGCCCTCAGCAGGATCGAGACGAAACTCGCCAAGTGCGCCCTGAATACCCTGGGCACTTCGGAGATGCTCGACAATCTCAAGCTTCTTCACGTGGTCGTCAGTCGTGTTGGTCCACGACGAGTCGAGCGCACCCTTCAGAGTGACGGTGTGACGCTGACTCGAGAACCACTGCGGGTGGTTCAGCGTCAGCCCCGTCACCGCAAAGAAAAACACCACGGCAAAGCTGCACATCGATCCATACACATGCAGCCATCGTCCGTACCTGGCGACAAGACGGCGCGTGTGCAGACCGCTACTTTGACGAGACACGATGGTAATCGAGCGACGCGGACGAGACCTCGACGTTGCTGCCGAGGTCGATCTTCTTCGGCACGCCCGTGAAGTCCATGGCCTGCCGCATGATCTGATAGGTCCCGCCCTCTCGGACGACCTCGATAAGGACGGTGTAGTTGCCGGCCTTCACCAGTTGACCTGAGTTGTTCTTGCCATCCCAGACGAGCTTGTGCACACCGGGGCCACGTGTCGCGCTCGACACCGAGGCGAGGAGTTCGGTGCCAACCACCTCCAGGCGCTGCTTGTCACCGCGCAGCCACTCCCGCATCTTGTAGTCCCACGTCGGATCCTTCAGCAGGTGCCAGACGCCAAGGGTGCGCAGAGGAAAACGGGCGCCGTTCTCAATCCACACGGCCACGTACGGGCGAAGCCCCTTGCCCTGCGGCGGCGCGAGTTGAATCGTGATGGAGAGCACGAACTCCGGGTTCCATGTCCCCTGCTCGGCTGCGCTCAGGGCCGCGACGGGCGACGGCACCGGCACAGCCGGCGGCGTCGAACTCAGCCGACGCCAGCCGTCACTTTCGATGCGGCGTCCATCCGCGAGTACGAGCATGTATTCCGCGTCGTCCACTTCGCGAGCGAGCTCTGCGATCTCGTCGGGCATCAACACGCAGAACGCCGTGGCCAGCGCTCCGGCATCCGACGGGTCCCTGGCCACAACGGTCGCGCTGAGGACATGGCCGGTCGGCTGCCCTGTGCGCGGATCGACGATGTGCGAATAGTGCGTGCCGTTGATGTCGAACCCGCGGCGATAGCCGCCGCTGGTGGCCACAGCCAGGTCGCGCACGGCCACGTGAGTCAGTGGCCGCGCATTGTCGAACGCCGATGTCGGGTCGGCGATGGCCACGCGCTCGTCCATCGATCCCCGTACGACAAGATCGCCGCCGATATTGACGATAACGCCCCGGATGCCGGGGGTGCGCAGCGCGGCGCTCGCTGCACGGTCGACGATGAAACTCTTGGTGAAGGTGTTGAGCACGAGCGGCGCGTCACTCAGTCGCGTGGCAGTTCGGCGGTCAGGGTCGAGCCGCCAGTGTGCCTGGCGCACCCGAGCGACGGCGTCCGACAGTTCTCGAACGGTCGGCACGCGCCCAGCGCCTTCAGAGTTCTTCCACACGCGCGTGACCGTCTCGGCCGCGGCGTCCAGAGCGCCATCGGTCCTGGCGCGCCACTGGTCGAAGCGCTCCAACACCTCGAACAGCTCAGGAGAGACGCCGACGGCAACGTCACGCGTCCGCATCCACCGGCTGAACTCACTTGCGGGATCGTAGCCACTGAGGATGCCGGCCTGACGGGTGATTTCAGCCAGCACCACCTCAGAGGCAGCATCTGCGGCAGGCACGGAGGACGCCAGGATTTTCAGATCCAGCGAGGTCCCGAGCACCTGGTCGTAGGACCGGACAAAGACCCGGTCTCTCGACCGCAACGCGATCACCCCAAGCGAGACGGCCGCCACGACGAAGAGCACGGCAATACGCCTCATACGGTTGTTGAGCCTCATGATAGCGGCAATGGCGCGCCAAGCAGGAGCCGGTTCTTGGGCGTGATCGCTTCGGGAATGATCTGCGTCCAGGCGCGGTAGCCCTGCCGTTCGAGTCGAAGGGCCCGCATGACGTCGATCGCAAGCGCCGGATCGAGCCAGCCGGTCAGCGGACCGGCGTCACACGTGTCTTCATCGTGGCAACACGGCAACACCGCAACACGCGCGCGCGCCGCAACCGCGCGGTTCAGCACCTGATCGGTCAGCGCGCCGCACCCATGGCTCGACACCACCACATCGTCATCAACGAGATCGATTGAGCCCATGCTGGCGTTGACGAAGGTGATGCGGCCTGCGAGACGCGGCCAGGCCTCGCACAGGGCCGCGTGCAGCAGTTGGGCCGAGGGCGGCACTGCCGTGTCAACCACCAGCGCTGATGCCGACGAGTTGTCGAGCAGCAGCATGACGTGCGCCAGCAGTCCGTGACCGCCGCCCAGATCAACGACCCGCCCGCCCCGAAAGAGGCGCCGCGTCCGTCTGGCGAGTTCCCAGGATTCGTACAGTTCCTTGCGTGGCAGGCACCCGGCACCACACACGGCACGACCGAGGCGATCGAACAGGGTCTGCCCGGCAAATCGGTCGAGGTCGTAGTCGGTCAACCGTCCGCGCGAGGAGGGTGAAAACGCCGGTGGCGCCTGGCCCACGCTCAGTGAGCCGCGGCCGCGCAATCTCGCAGGTATTTCGACGTCTTGAGCCACTGTTGATCCGGATAATACGCGAACAACAGGCCGCCGCCTTTCACCCGGTCGATCACCTCGCGCGCCGTGGCCTCGCGCATTGCGGGACACATCACCGCTGGCGGTCGTATCCGTAGACGTCAGGCTGGAAGTGGAGCCCCTTCTTCCCGTCGACCCACGCGGTGAAATAGACGATGTGCACGGGAATCGTCTCGGTGAGCCTGACGTGTTTCTCAGTACCTGAGTTCATGGCCATCAGAATCTGGGGTGCTGTCCATTCTGCGTCCGACCGCAGGACGTACTTGGCCAGTTCCTCAGGCTCTTCCACCCGGATACACCCGTGACTGAAGGCGCGTCCCGTGCGCGCGAACAGCGCATCAGCCGGTGTGTCGTGCAGATACACATTGTGCGCGTTGGGAAACAGGAACTTGACGTGCCCCAGGGCGTTGTTGCTCCCAGGCCGCTGCCTGAACGCGAGCTGCCGAAGTTCCTCCGGGTCGTCCCAATTCACGTCGGAGGGGTTGACCACTGTGGGGCCCGCTGCAGACACGCGAAGGATCTCCATGTTGTTACGCGCGAGATACTTGGGATCCTTGGCCACGGCCGGGGCCGTCTCGCCCTGGACGATGCTGTCGGGGATGTTCCAGTAGGGGCTGAAGACCACCGTCTCCATGACGCCGCTGAAGACCGGCGTCTCGTTGCCGGGCTTGCCGACGACCACGCGGATGTCTTTGATGGTCTTGCCGTTCTCGCGCGCCATCAGGTGGTAGTAAGGGATGTTGACCATCAGATGCTGGGCGCCGAGGTCATCAGGCATCCAGCGCCACCGCTCGAGATTGACCTTCACCTGATCGATGCGGCGTTCGATGGGCACCTTCATCGCCGCACGAGTGGCGGCGTCGATCACGCCTGACGCCTTGATGCCGTGGTGTTCCTGAAACACGCGCACCTCGGCGGCACCGACGGGCGCCTTGCCCCATGAGCCCTGTTCCTGCTGGCCGTACAGATTCATGAGGGCCCCGCGAAGGGCTTCGTACTCGGGATGAACCGGCTGGATCACGGCGAGCCACGCCGCCACATCACCCGCGGCGCTGTTGAGTGTGCCGACCAGGTCGGGCGCAACACGACGGGCTTTCCATCCGGCAACCGTCGGCGTCGTCCGGCCAATAGCCACATCGCGGCCAAGCGAGAGCAGCGCCGTGGTGATACGGGCCTCCAGTTCAGCCAGTAGCCCGTCGCGGCCAGGGTCGTCCTTCTTGCCGGCCAGCAGGACCTCGCGACGCTGCGCGAGGTCGTCCACCTTGTAGTCCGCCGGGTTCAGGCCGTGTTCGCGGGCCGCCTGCAGTGTGTGGAATGCGTCGGTGGCCTTCGCTGTGGGCTCGTCGGTGACCCACGCAGGTTTGCCTTCACGCAGTCGGTAGAACTCATGCACATCGTCCCAGATTTCGTCCTTGACGGACTGCGCGGGTTTCTTGTCGATGATGGCGCCGAGTGCGACCGACACGGGGTTTGGCTTGTCGGCGCGGCCGCAACCCGCGGCCAGCAGGACGGTGGTCGCAATGACGAGGGCGAAGGCGGGGACGGTTGGTACACGGGGCATCCTCTGATCATAGGGACCGGTGGGATCCCGGTGTCTGTCGAGAAACGCACATTCGTCGCTACGCCCGGGCTTGAGAACCAGCCCGAGATCATTCCGGTCGTAGCTCGGCCTGGGTTTCAAGGCCGAGGCCTAACGCAAACGAACAACGCGTCAGCCGAGGAACCACTGAACTTCAGTCGGCGGGAGAGGCTTTCACTGCGGCAACCTGGTCGCGGAACGGCATTGAGAGCCTCGGGGTCACAACGGTTCGTGCCGGGGCGTCATCGATTGAGTAGCGGAGATACTTCACCAGAAGAGGTTGCGCCCGATAGAAATACATGGCGCCCGACACCACAGTCAGCGCGCAGGCGACAAGGAGCAACTGCGGCGCGAAGGGAAGCCTGAGGACGACCGCGAGGATGGCGGCGAACGTGAAGAAACACTTCGAGCGCCCGATCCGGTCCACGGGAACAGACACGTGCTCGGCCGCGGCGTAACACCGCAGACCCATGACGAAGAACTCGCGCAGGAGAATGACCAACACGGCCCACTGAGGCACCAGTCCCTGGTAGCCCAGACAAACCAGCATCGCGGTGACGAAGACCTTGTCGGCCGTCAGGTCCAGGAACGCCCCAAAGTTCGAGATGGTCTTCTCGCGGCGGGCGACGTAGCCGTCGGCCATGTCGCTGATGCCCGCCATCAGGATGGCGATGAAGGCTTCATCCCAGCGTTCCAGCAGGACAAAGGCCGTGGCCAATGGCGTCCACAGCAGAATTCGGCTCAGACCAATGTAGTTGGCAATGGTGATGCCCGGCGGACTGATAGCCATGGTTCCCCTTCGTATGGTTCGTGAACATGCCGGCAGGAGTGGTGTTCACTGCGAGAGGAATCCTGTGGGTATTGCCCGGGCTCGGGCCAGAGCATACCGCAAGTTACGGGGTGGGGACCCGGAAAGCGTCCGCCTACTCCGATCGCATCGCCACCATCGGCTGGACCGACGCCGCGCGCCGAGCGGGCGCCAGACTCGCGGCCATCGCGATGAGCACGGCGATGGCCGATCCGACAACATACGCCAGCGGTTCGAGATGGCTCAACGAGATGCCGAAGTCCTGGCCGTTGAGTGTCACGAAAGCGACCGCGATCAGCAGTCCAACGGCCACGCCAGGCAAGACGAGTTTCAGGACATCAAACAGCACCATGCCCATCACACGTCGTCGTGACGCGCCCAGCGCCACCCGCACGGCAATCTCACGGATGCGCGTCGCTACCATCAGACCTACGACGCCGTAGATGCCAAGAGCGGCCAGCAGCAGGAGCACACCGCCGACGACGCCCGAGACCATTGACTGAGTCAGGAAGTCATTGACGCTATTCGTGCGCAGCCAGACCCCGGTGACGATGCTTGCGGTCTGGAACGTGGGATCGATTTGGCGCACGGCGTTCTCGACCGCCGTCGTCGTCTTCATGGCCGGCTCCCCAGCGCGGCTGCGCGCGATGAGCATCAGCCTGGGTCCGCCGCCCCGGTCGTCGTCGACATCAACTGAGTTCTGCTTGACGTCCGAATGCTGCGCCAGCGGCACCAGCACCTGCGCGCGATCCGTGCTCATCTGCGACGTGGGGAAATCATTGGTGACGCCCACGATGGTGAGTACTCGCTCGGTCTTCTGCCCCGAGGCGAACGCCATCTTTCTGCCCACGGCCTCGTCACCCGGGAACAGTCGAACCGCGAGCGGCTGTGAAATGATGACGACGCCCTCGGCGCCGGCGCCATCCTCAGCTCCGAAGTCGCGGCCGCGCACGAGCGTGATGCCCAATGTGCCCATGAAGCCATCGCCGACGCGCGTCACGTGCGCGGTGGCAATCTTCGGCGCGTCACTGCCCGAAGCCACGGTCGCAACTCGGGTCAAACGGTAGCGGAAATCCAACGGCGTGCCATCAGCGAGCGTCACAGAAGCGATACCGCCCGTCTGCGACAAGGCCTGGCGAGCCGCGCGAACCCGGGTCCACGCGTTCTCGTTCTCGAATGCATCGAGATTGAGCGGCGCTGCGTACAACGACTCGGAGTCAAAGCCCAGATGATCCGTGGCCGTGGCCCGAACGCGGTCCAGCGTCATGCCGCTCAGCACGAGCAGGGGGGTGGCGATGGCCACTTGCAGGGCCGTGGCCACGCGCTGGACACGTCCCACTCTCCGGCCGCCGGTACCCGCGTCGTCCTTCAACACGGTGATGATCGCGGGACGACTGAAGCGCAAGGCCGGCAGCCATCCGAACACGAGGCTGGACCCGAAGCACAGGCCGGCACAGATCGCAATTATCGAGACGTCCACCCGCAGTGCGTTTGCCAACTGCGGGGGAAGAGGCTCGCCGATCCACCACGCCGTGAGCGGTGGAATGCTGAATAACACGGCAGACGCAAGCAGCGCGCCCGCGGCCGCGAGCACGACGGATTCCGCGAGCAGCTGCTGCATCAGCCTGCCCCGACTCGCACCAATCGCCTGTCTGATGGACAGTTCGCGTTCGCGCATGGCGCTGCGTACCTGCACCATGCCGGCGATGTTCAGGCAGACCACGAGCAGCGGCAGGGTCGCGATGGTCTGCAGGATGGTTCTGATGATGGTGGTGTCTGCCCGATCAACACTGCCGATGGGGTCATAGGGCGCTACCGTGCCGGCCTTGAACTCATTGGTGGCCTGGTGCTCCTTCGCCAACTGGGCCGTGATGCCCGCCACGACGCCGCGTGCCTGCTCAATACTCACCCCGGGCGAGAGGCGGCCGTGGATGTTCACCCAGTCCGCCGTGCGATCGAACCGCACAGCGTTGTCCGCGATGATCCGCGGGTGCCCTTCGAGAGGCACGAAGAGTCCCGTGTCCATCAGACTGAGGTGCCCGCTGAATCCGGAGTGGGCGATGCCGACAACGGTGTGGGACACATTGTTGATGACCAGGGGCTTGCCGACTGCGGCTGGATCGGAACCAAGACGCCGCTGCCAGAACCCCTGGCTGATGACCACGATCGGATCGGTGGTGTCGCGCAATCCCGCGCCCTGCGCCATCGCCACCCCCAGCCCCGTGAAGTAGTTCGGCGATACGAACATCGCCTGCGCGTCGGTCGTGCCCCCCTGCGAAGGGTCGAGGGTGACCTCGACTTGCGCCGGCGCCCAGCCCATAACCGTCATGCCGATGTTTGCGTCGCGGATGGCGGCGAAATCCGGATACGACCACTGGCTCGAGGCCTGTCGCGCCCCCTGAGGCGTCGTCACCATCTCGACCAGGCCGTCCGTGTTGAGGCCGGGCGGGGCAGTGGTGAAGACCCGAGCGCCGTAAGGCACCGCAATGACCGGTGTCATCCCGATTCCCAGTGAGATGACGCAGACAAAGGTGAATGCCCGGGCCTTGGTCAGCGAGCGGCCGGCCAGTTTCAGATCACGCCAGATACTCGTGAACATTTCCATGCGTGAAGGATACGGACGGCACCGCCCCAAGTCGTCACGGAATGGTGAGCAGTGCCTGAGATCCCAGTGAACTATCGATTTATGATACTGAACTGATTGATAAACGATGCCACCCGGGCGACATTCTCCGGTTTGAGGCGGAGCCCACTCCTATCGAACGAGACTGAACGCCCCCGCAACCACGGTCAGCAGGGTGGTAATTTGCACCGCCATCAGCCAGTGGAATTTTCGATCCGTGGCGTCGAAACGCCGATCCACTGTATCGAACCTCCGGTCGCGTGCCTCCCCCGCCGCCATCCGTTCCTCAATCGTCAACAACATCGACCGCCGCAGACACTCTTGCAAGGCAGGAATCGTGCCGCGTGACAGGGCCCCGGATTTCGCCAGGGGCAGCGTGTCCCAGTCTGAGACCTTGACGTTTTTTCAATCTGTGAGCCAACTTGGTTCGCACTATCTGCGAACGCGCTTCACCGGTTACACGGATGTCGAAACCGCTCTGGGGACGACGATGCCATCGTCTGACGATGAAGTCCAGCCGGATTGCCCGCGCCGGATTACCGGCGGAAACCCAGGCTTTGATGAGGCTCTCGTTGGATCAGGGCATGACGATCGCCCTGGCAAGCGCTGTGAACTCGGCCTTGGTCACGTTGCTGCCGATGATCCGCGCGACGCCATCGCGCCGCTGCACCACAACCTGCACCTGGGGAGCGGTGGCCACGAACGCGGTGGTGACGCCAATACCGGCCAACATCTCGCGCTTGGAGGACCCCGCCTGCTCGGCTCCCGCCACGAAGCATCCATTCGCAGTCGGTCGCGCCAGACCGGGCCACCTCGCTGCCCATATCCTTGAACGTTGCCCCCACTACCTTGGCGAGTTCGTCCGGGGTAAGCAGCGACATACACGTGGGGAGCGCACCTGCGGTCTGCGCAGTGACGACGCCCGAGGACGCGGGCGACATCAGAGTCCAGAGAACCACCATCGCAAGAATCCTGCCAAGTATGCGAGTCATGCTGCCATCTTAGTCGGACGACCCGGCCTTCTTGGTCGGCTAGCCTTGTGACTCGCGGGGAATCAGCGTGCGGGACCGCAAGTGGACGCCGCGGGCGCGCGGCCACGACTGCACTTCCTGTTTCAGCGCGTCCAGCCGCTTCCAGTGTTCGGTCACGGCCTTGCGTCCCCGGTCCGTGATCCGAGCCGTCGTCTGGGGGTACTTCCGGGCAAAGGCCTTTGTGAGCGTGACGAGGCCCGCCTCCTCGAGTTTGGCCAGGTGCTGCGACAGGTTCCCTGGCTGCAGACCGGTCAGGCGCTGCAGAAAGACGAAGTCCGCCGATTCACACGCCGACAACGCCGTGAGTGCGGCAAGCCGGGCGGGTTCGTGCACAAGCTTGTCGGCGGCGATCAGCCGTTCAAATGGCGCACCCTTAGACGTGGGCATGTCGGAATCCTCGCACCAGGAAGAGATGCAGTTGAACGGCCGTGACGACGAGCGCGGCGGCCATGCCTGCGTGGCCGAGGGCACGGTACAGCTGCAGGACGGGCACCAGAAACGTGGCCAGCAACACGGCAGACGCCAGCACAGGAACGACCCAACCCAGGCGCTCGCCACGACTGGTCGCCAGAGACGTTGCGGTGGAGGCCGACAGCAGCAGCAAGGCGAGATCCATCGGCCTTACGCCGGCCTGCCGGCCGGCGACAAAGAGCGCTATCACGATCGCTATCGTGAACAGGGCGAGCGCGGTGGCTCCGACTACGCCGTATCTGAAATCTTCGAAGAGCCGCCGCGAGCGCAACGGCCGTGCCGGTTCGACCCGCCCAAATCGCCAACGGTAGAACGTCCCCAGCGCGGCGGCGGCGACGATGGCGGTCAGGGTGAGCCACATCTGCACGCGTGGGTTGAGGTAGCCGACGTGGGCCAGCGCCCCTTTGATGTTCTGCACCAGCGCGAACCAGAAGAGCAGTCCCTGGAACACACGCGCGCCGAGGTGGGCACGGGTCAGGCGTTGAATCGAGTCGGCGGTCAGGGCCACCGGAGGATTGTGAGCGTCAATCTAGTTATTGTCAATAACTAGATATTGAATGCTCAGTTCAGTTGGTCCCCCTCGCTCGCACGACTCGACGGATCGATGGTGAACAGGCCAGAGGCGCCACCTCCTCCGGCGCACCGCAGGTGCGTCGGGGCGCTTGCCGGAATCGGGCCCGAGGCCTGGGAATTCCGGCGTCCAGCCTCCTTGGCGAGCGAGCCGAAACAGAATCTGATCTCGCTCTCAATTGGAAACGCGTGCCCTTCGGAAAGATGCGTGATCGCGGGTGGATCGACCGAGTGCCGCGGAATGCCCCCGATGCCAAGAGACTCTTGGATTCATGGATGGGTCCGGTCCGAACTTTGGAATTCGGATCGCTTTATCGACGTCACGTCCGCTCGGCCAAGTCCGTGGATCAGGAAGGGCTCATTATCTGGACTCCTCAATTGGCGTTGGCAGGTGCGCGACGCGCAGGACAAGTCACTGACCACCCAGCGCCAGCACCTGCCACCCGAGGCATTTGCCCGGACGAAGAGCGTCGACTTGGCAGCCTCGACGGCCTCGCCTCTGGGCAGTACGTCCTCACGCTCGACGTGACCTACGAACGGCGCGTGACCTCCCGCCATGTGCGGTCTACCGTCACGCCGTAACCGGCATGCGCCGTGACACCGGTGGCCTGTGCGCGAACTGAGTCCATGCGCGGAAGACGTCAGGCGGTGAGCACGAGTTCATGGTCGTCGGCGGGCCACGGCGTCAAACGCGGGAATCAGATCGCTCTGTGACAACGCGTCTTCGAGCAGGGTGAGCAC